>Ga0233412_10000752_pt1 | contig 18086 bp, 20 predicted proteins | sample Na_anoxic_4_MG_FD_180667 | JGI IMG/M metagenome (GOLD analysis project Ga0233412, IMG submission 180667) | Seawater microbial communities from Saanich Inlet, British Columbia, Canada - Na_anoxic_4_MG | ecosystem: Environmental > Aquatic > Marine > Inlet | place: Canada: British Columbia...
CTAAACATAATTTTTTTATATTGATTAATAATATCATAATAAATGGTTAATACTTTATTAAATTCAGGTTTAAATATTAACCATTCATCTACAATCCAGTAATTATTTTCCATTTTTATTATTTTATTTTAATTTTAATAAATAAATTTTCAATTTTTTTAATATGTTATAACTTCATAATTTTTAAAATCATCAATATATTCATATTTTTTATCACATTTAATTGTTTTAAGATTTTTGGGAATTTTTTTTATTTTCAATTTATAATTTTTTAATTCCAAATATTCAATTGAATTAGGAAGATTATTTAATTCTTTTTTATAATAATTAATATATAATTTTTTAATACTATTTGGTAAATTATCTAAATTTAAATTGATTTGATTTGTAATTAATTTTTCAATATTATTATGTAAATTATTTATAATATATTGATTATTACACAAATGCATATTTAAACTTTTAACATTTAATGGAATGTTTATTTCTTGATTAAAATTCCTTCCAAAAGTTAAATGTGTTAAATTTATATTATTTGATAAAATTATTTCTTGATTAAAATTATCACCAAATGTTAAATGTGTTAAATTTATGTTATTTGATAAATTTATTTCTTGATTAAACCAATATCCAAAAGTCAAATGTGTTAAATTTATATTATTTGATAAATTTGGTTTTTGATTAAAATAACTTTCAAAAGTTAAATGTGTTAAATTAATATTATTTAATAAATCTATTTCTTGATTAAAATTTACTTTAAAAGTTAAATGTGTTAAATTAATATTATTTGATAAATCTATTTCTTGATTAAAACACTCTCCAAAAGTTAAATATGTTAAATTTGTGTTATTTAATAAATCTATTTCTTTATTGAAATAGTATCCAAAAGTTAAATGTGTTAAATTAATATTATTTGATAAATCTATTTCTTGATCAAATTTATTTTTAATATAATTATTATTATATTCATTATTTGTTTCAATTGCTATTAAAGGGTCATCATAATTACTAAACATAATTTTTTTATATTTATTTATTATACCATAATAATTGGTTAATTCTTCATTAAATTCAGGTTTAAATATTAACCAATCATCTACAATCCAGTGATTATTTTCCATTTTTATTATTTAATTTTAATAAATAAATTTTCAATTTTTAATGATAAATAATATTACAATTTTTAAAGTCATTAATATATTTATAATTTTTATCGCATTTAACTGTTTTAAGATTTGTAGGTATTTTTTTTATTTTTAAATTATAAATGTTTATTTCTAAATATTCAATAGAATTTGGTAAATTATTTAATATTTCAAAATATTCTTCAATATATAATTTTTTTATACTATTTGGTAAATTATCTAAATTTAAATTATAACAAGATAATATATATAATTTTTCAATATTATTACTTAAATTATCTATTAAATATTGATTATCACAGCAATTTAATTTTAATGTTTTTACACTTTTAGGAATAATAATGTTTTTATCATAATCACCATTAATTTCTAAATATATTAGTTTATTATTATTTGATAAATTTATAAGTTGATTAAATTTCCAACCAAAAATTAAATATTCTAAATTAATATTATTTAATAAATTTATTTTGTGATTAAAATTATATCCAAACTTTAAATGCAATAAATTAATATTATTTAATAAAACTAAATTTTTATTAAAATAATCTCCAAAAGCTAAATGTGTTAAATTTATATTATTTGTTAAATCTATATTTTTATTAAAATTATTACCAAATATTAATTTTTCCAATTTTATATTGTTATTAAAATGAATTATTTTATTGAAATCAAAATTAGTTTTAATATATTTTATATTTTTTTTATTATTTAATAATTCTTGATTAAAACTCTCATTTTCAAAATACATATATATATTATTTTTATCCATTTTTATATTGAGAGTTTTATAAAATTAATAATTTTTAATGTTTATTTACTTGTTATTATTATAAAATAATCAATTTTTAATGTTATGTTTACAATATCTAAAATAAAAAATTGAAATTAAAATTTAAAATATATAGTAATAATATAACAATCTATGAATATAGATAATAATATGAGTATAAACGAAGAAGTTAATAATGTTAATAACTCATTAAATTATAAATCTTTACAAGATTATATTGATAATCATATGTCAGAAAAAGGTAGTAAAAATGAAACTCATCAATTAGTTAAAGATGATGGTTATAGAACAAATTTTATAGTTTCAGATGAAAATTATGTAAAATTTATAAAATTATATGTTAAAGAAAAGGAAATTAAAGAGAATAAAATGAATATAATGGAAAAATCAAGAGATATTGGTCCATTATATTTTGATTTTGATTTTAAAACAAATGATAAAAAAAGATTATTTGATACAAAAGATATTCAAAATGTAGTTTATAATATGAATGAAATTATTAGAAAATATTTAAATGTGAAAGTTAAATCATATAATGATGATGATACTTCAGATAGTGATAATGAAAATGAAAAATATTTAATAGAAGATGATTTAATATCATTTATATTATATAAAAACAAGCCAATATATAATAAATCAAAAGAAAAATATTGTGATGGAATACATATTCATTATCCAAATTTGATATTAACTTCAGAGAATAGATTATTAATTTATGATAAAATTGAATCAAGATTAGAAGATATGGAATTTATTGATAGAATATTCGAAAAAACAAATGAAAATATGAAAGAGGTATTTGATAAAAGTGTAATGTTTAAAGATAAATGGTGGTTCTTATATAAATCTGGCAAAAAAGTAAATGATAAATTTAATATATATAAGTTGAAATTTAAAATTTATAGTGATGGTTATACTAAAGAAGAAGTTGATATAAATGATAAAAAAATAATAAAAAAATTAAGAATAAGAAATATATATAATGATACAGATATTATTACATTTAAATTAAAATATTTGGAAATAATGAATAGTAAAAAAACATTTTTTGTTGAAAATAATAATAAGAAAGATAATAATTTACAAATTAATATAAATATTGAAAATAAAAATAAAGTGGGCAATAAATCAACCAATGAAGAGAGTGCTATAAAATTATGTAGTATGTTGTCAAAAGAAAGAGCAACAAATTATGGTTCATGGCGTGATGTAGGATATGCTTTGTTTAATATTTCTTCAAATTTAAACAAAAATTTTCATAAATTTTCAGCTTTATGTGGTGAAAAATATGATGAGAATAGTGTTGATAGATTTTGGGATGGTTGCACAATAAAAAATGACAGTAATTATTTGTATGGTTTGGAACAATGGGCTAAAAAAGATAATTTAACAAAATATAATGAATATTTAACAAATAAATTAAATGAATCGTTTAATAAAAATATTGATACAAAAGCGGATTATGATTTAGCAAGTGTTGTATATGATATATATAAAAATGATTATTCTTGTAGTGGTGTAGAAGGAGGTCAAATATGGTGGGAATTTATAGATCATAGATGGGTTCAAACTGAAAATGGTGCATCATTAAATGTGAAATTATCAGAAGAATTTGCATATCATTTATCTCAAGTATCAAAATTATATTCAGATAAATTGAATTCAACAAATAATGATGATAAACAAACACTTGTAGATGTTGAAAAAAAAGGAAAAGAATTTTTTTCATTAATTAGAAAATTTAAAACACAATCATTTAAAAAAAAAATATTAGCAGAAGCTGGTAATATATTTTTTATTAAAAATACAGTTAAAAGAAAAAGAAAGAAATTTATTGAATTATTAGATAGTAAATGTAATTTAATTGGTTTTGAAAATGGTGTATATGATTTGGACACAATGACATTTAGATCGGGTAAACCAGATGATTATATTACATTTTCAACTGGATATGATTATACAGAGTATAAAAATAATAAAACTGCAGATTTTAAAAAAAAAGAAAAATTGTTAGATGAATTTTTTCATTCTATTCAACCAGAAACAGATGCAAATGAATTTTTAAAATTATATTTAGCATCTATTTTATATGGAAGAAATAAAGATCAATTAGCTTTAGTATGGTCTGGCAGTGGTGCTAATGGTAAAGGAACATTAACTAAATTAATGAAAAATGTTTTAGGTGATTATTATTCAACTACAGATCCTACTTTAATTACAAGACAAAGAAGACATGCTGGTGAAGCTTCTCCACATTTAGCTGATAAAAAAGGTAGAAGATGGTTAGAAGTATGTGAACCGGATCCAGATGATAAAGTAGAAACAGGAATTTTAAAAACATTAACAGGTGAAGATATAATTCAAGCAAGACCATTATATGAAAAACCATTTTATTATATTCCACAATTTAGTTTTACATTACAATGTAATGATAAACCAAAACTAAAATCAGATGATGGAGGTGTTAGAAGAAGAATTAGAGTATTAACATTTCCAAATAAATTTATTGATAATCCCAAAAAATCAAATGAACAAAAATTAGTAAATGATATTGATGATAAATTATCAGAATGTAAAGATGTGTTAATGTGGTTATTAATTAATGTTTATTATGTAAAATATAAAGAATGGGGAACATTAAAAGGTCATGAGCCAAAAACAATGTTAGAAGATTCAGCAGAATATATTGATAAATCAAATACAATTAAAATATTCTTTAACACAAAATATTCAGTTACTGATAATAAAAATGATAAATTATATATTGAAGATATATGGGATGATTATCAAGAATGGCATAAAAATAATTATCCCTCTATTAAAAATATAGACCAACCTAAATTAGTAGAATATATTAAAAATAATGGATTTGAGCTTAATTCAAGTTCTACTAAAATATATAAAATATCTAAAAAAGATAATACAGAAGCTGATGAAGATTAAAATTAACATATATTGTATCATTAATAAGATAAAAAAATTGAAAAAATATTATTTTAATGTTATTAATTTATAAATTGTAGTTTAGTCTGTGTAAATATGGAAAATGGATGTTATAATAACTATAATAATGAATATTTTGAAGCTATTACACAATCATTTTATAATACACAAAATTATTATAATAATAAATAATATTTAAAAAAAAACCATCTTGTAGTGAAATACAATTTATTATATCATTAATAAATTAAAAAATTATTATTTTAATGTTTTTAATTCACAAATTGTGATTTAATCTGTGTAAATATAAAAGTTGTTTATTATTTTAATAAATATTTAAAAAATATCAAAAATTATTATTTAAAAAGAAAAGAACCATCTTGTGATAAAATACTATCTATTCTCTTAGATTGTGTTATATCATAATAAATATTTTTATTAAATTTAAAAATTTTTTTAATAGTTAAAAGATTAAGATTATATTTATTAAAATTTTCATCACTTTTTAAATTAATTAATAATTCTCCATTAAATAATTCATATTTATTTTGTTCTAAAGCATAAATATCATCACTAAATTCACAAGAAAACCCTAAAATATTTCTTGGAGATCTAAATACTCTGGTTTGAATTGTTTCCATACCACCTGGTTTTTTTATTAATCCAAAATCAGTTAATTTAATTTTTATATCTTTTAATTTTTCTTTATAAAATTTAATATCTTTTTCTATATCTCTATTTTTCTCTTCCACTTCATTATCATCTAAATTTAAAATAAAATTATTTATTTCATTTATATGAAATTTATCATATTTAATATCAAATTCATTAAATTCAGAATCAAATGATGAAGCTCTTGTATCATATGAACTATATGAACTAATACTTTCATTATCATCATCAATACTTTCTTCAATACTATCATCCATATTATTTTCATCACTTTCTTCAAAATCACTTTCATATTCATCATCAATTATTTCTTCTAAATTAAATTTAAATATTATATCATCAATCAATGATAATAATTTATCATTTGTTGATTGAATTAAATTATTATTTTTATTATTTTTCTTTTTAAAAAATTTACTAAAATCATATTTATTAACATAATCAATAATTTTTTTTTGTAATATATTTAAACCACAAACTAAAAAATTTTCCATTTTAATATCAGCGTGCAAATATCCACACTTATGGATGTAGTCAATTCCTTTTTTCATTTGTTCGTAAATATTTTCTTTATATTCATCTTCAAAATCAAAGTTTAATAATTCACACATATCATATAATGATATTGCCATTACTTTATTTACAATAATCATATCATCTTTATATTTAAATCCACCATTATTATAATGTATGTATTCTGATTTTTTATCTTCAAATGTAATAATATCATTTATATCAATTTCTCTTTTATATTCTTTATAGCTTTCTTCTTTAAAAATCTTTAACGCCTTACAATCAATATTAAATTTTCCCTTATTCTGCTTTAATGTTTTTACATAATCCTTTATTTCAATACAATACCAAATTTTAGATGATGTTCCAGAACCAAGAATATATATCAATAAATAAATAATATCCAACTTTTCATTATAAATAATTTTATTCATAATGAAGTATAAAAAAATATCTATAATTAATTTTAAAATATTTAAATATTTGCCTTATATTCTCCAACTATAATATCATTATCCAATTCACTCCAATTATGTTCAAATCTACTTTCAAGAGGATTAATATTTTCACCCATATAAATCTTGAATTCATTAGACATCTCTACAATTCTCTCATTAAATACATTTGTATTCATTATATCATTATCACCTAAATTATCAATTATCTCTCTATCTGCATCATTCATTTTTTCAAAATATTCAAATTCAATATTAAATAATTCAGGAATATTAATTTCTTCATCTTTCATATCATCCTTTATATTTTTATATGTTCTATATTTACCCTTTAATTCAACAATCTTATTTTGAACTAACTCTCTCTTTTTTTTTAATAAATTATGTTCCTCTTTTTTATCAATCATTAATCTTTTTTTAATTTCATCTTTTCTATTTTTATCTTCATAAAATCTTTTCATTAATTTTTCACAATCATCAAACACATCTTTATTTTCATTATTTTGATTATTTTTAGTAAATAATCCAATATCTAACTTAACATCTTCTTCAATATTGTTATTTTTTAAATATTTATCTTTATTAGAATTACTTTTAGCAAATAATTCCATATCTAATTTAAATTCTTCATCATCTTTATTTTGTTTTTTATTTGATAAATCTAAATCGATTTCTTCATCATCACTTTCAATTTCAATTTCATTCATAATATTATTTTTATTCAAAAATTTATTAATTGTATTAAAACCAAATGAATTATCAATATCATATTCTTCAATTTTATTTTTATTACTTCTCTTTATAAAATATTTTTTTCCTTTTCCATTTGTAAAATATATTTGAAATGAATTATCAGAACAAAATGATATAAAGTAAATATTTTTACAATATTCATTATTTTGATTAAAAGCTTGTTCCATTATCATTGTTAAAGCTTTTTGCTTTGTTATATTATTAATAACAACCGGGATTAATGAATTTTTATTAACAAAAGTAAATTCAGTCATATTATACCTTAGATTTATTTTTAAAACTTTAAATATTTTTTATTAAGAATATTATATGTTGTCAGTTATAATATTTATAATCATTATTATATCAATTTTTTTTATTTATAACAATAATACAAAAACCAAAAAAATAGAAAATTTTAATATAACAGATAATATTGATAATTTAGAAATTATGGAAAGAACACCCACTTACCAAAATTTAATTAAAAAACTTTTAAGTAATAAAAAAGAAATTTTTACTGAAGAAGAAATGGATATTATGAAAAATAAATTTCAATTTTATGATACTTATAATGGTATTAAAAATATAACATCAAATATTTTAAAAGAAACAAATAATAATAATCCAGAAAATTTAACAAATGAAATATCCATAACAGATAATATTTTTACAAATCCAGCTTTTAATGATATTCTTAATGGTTTTCAAAATACAAAAGATTTAGATTGCAAAGATGTTAAAGTATTACAAAGACCATTATATTTAAATAATTATTATTATGATATGTATGGTAATAAAATTGAAGCGTCATTAAAAGATTATATTAATGATTATCATATAAGAATTAATGATAATAATAATGAAGGACAAAAAGTAAATATTATAAAAGGAAAAAGTAATTTCATAATTCCAAATCAATTTGATACTCTAAAATATCAAACAAATGCTTATAATATTGACTGGAATAGAATTATTAATCCAATGACTACTTTTTAATAAAAATTGAAATCTAATTACATATAAATTATAATATTATTAGTAATGGAAAACACAATTTTGACAGATAATAACTTGTTACAATATTATAATTTAATTGAAAAAGAAAATCATGAAATATGGAAATGTGTAATTGAATTAAATGAGGAATGTAATAATAAAGTTGAATTATTAGATAAACTTCAATTATTATTAAGAATTATTAATAAAAATAAAGAAAAAAAAAATTGATTTATATATTATTTATTATTAAATAATAATAAATATGTCTTCAAAAAACACAACCGTAAATAAAGTTATTAATTTAAATAATACTGATGAAATAATTACATTTCTTAATAAGAATAATGAAGAATTTATTGATAATTATATTAAAGAAAATAATATTAATTTAAATACTCTTAAAAAAAATGTTGAAGATTTATCAGTAGAAACAAAAAATGAAATTGATGAAATTATTTCAGAAATTTTTGAAAAAAAACAAAAACAAGAAGAATTAAATGAAAAATTAAATAATACTTTTGAACAATATAAAAAATTAAATAATATTTCCAAAAATAATGATGTATCTAATTTAACTATTGATGATGAAGAAAAACCCAAAAAGAAATCAACTAAAAAAACTTCAAAAAAGCAAACTGTTGAAGAAAAACAAGAAATTATTGAAGAAAAACAAGAAGATGTTAAAGAAAAACAAGAAGATGTTGAAGATACACCAGAAACTGTTGAAGAAAAACCAAAAAAGAAATCAACTAAAAAAACAAAACCAAAAGAAGATATTAATAATGAAGTAGTTGAAGAAAATAAGGAAGAAGAAAAACCTAAAAAGAAAACTGTAAAAAAAACAAAAAAGAAAGAAGAAACTAATAATAATGAGGAAATTAAAGAGGAAAAACCAAAAAAGAAAACAACAAAAAAAAAGGATAATTAGTTAATTATCATTTAATTAAATAAAAAAATTTTTTTAGTTATTAATAAATATTATATTATTTATTAATTTTAATTATTATTAATATTATCTGAACTATCATCATCATCTTTACCTTGAATAAATTTTTTAAATTTTTCATCATCTTCCATTTTTGTATAATTTTTATTAAATAATTTCTTATCTTCTTTTTTATCTATTTTTAATCCAGAAATTTTTGAAAAATAATGTTTATTAACTTTATCCGGTGTTGATGGATCATAACGCCATTCGGGAAGTTGTTTTTTAGATCTTCTTACAGCATCTCTTTGTTTTCTTTTTCTTACAGGATTAATTGTCTTACCTTTACATTCAGAGAAAAAACTTTGAAATAATGTATCGTCTTTTATAACATTTAATTTGGTATTTTTAAAATAATAACTTCTAAAATTAATAATACCATTTAAATATTTATATAATCTGTCATTCATATCATTTTCATTATCAACTCTAACTTTTAATAAATTAATTAAAGTATGTAAAATATTAAAATCAAAACTTGCTATATTTATTTTATCTTTTAAAGTTTCTATTTTATTATCTTCAAACATTATTGCTTTTTGTATTTTATATGGAATACATCTTAAATTATTATCATATAAATATATTAATGGAACTCTATATTTTTCATTTTTATAATAAACAACCATTGAAGAACCATAATATTCTAATAAAGGATAATATTCATCATACTCCAAATTATCTATTTTTTGAATATATTTGACTAAATTTTGAGCATCCTCTACATAATCAGTTGAATATATTTCATAATATGGAAGATTTATATAGTTATATTTATTACCACTTATTTCAGAATATTTTAAATAATAATTATAACAATACAATCCAGAAAATATAAAATTTTCTTGTTTTATTAAATAATTTTTAAATATACTATTTAATGTTTTATTAATTTCATTATTCTTATATTCTTTAATTTGTAATTTTTCAGAAATATAAGGCAATGGATATAATTTATCTAATGTTTTAAATCTTGGCAAATCCTTTTCTAAAAGTCTATAACTTGTTAAAGGGTCTGTAAAAACTCTAAATTTATCAATCATTGCAAACCAAGGATGAATGTATCTTATTCCATCAATTTCAATAAAACGAATGTTTTTATAAATATTATTTGGAATATAACTAATATCACAACATTCAGTATCCAAATTTGGATAAATTTTAAATGTATCTTTATGTTGAGCTTCTTTAGCAAAAATGGGACCATGACCAGCTTCTAATAAACGATTTGATATTTCAACAACATCTTTTGTTGGTTCTGGTGAATAAAAATCAATATCTGGTTCATTTAATAAATCATCATAAAATCTATATTTTTCATCTTTACTTGCAAATAATTTATCTAAAGCAAATCCACCATAAATTTTTCTTTTTTTTTCCTTAATATAATTCATAACAATATTATAAATATCTAATTTATCTTCGTAAGAAGGTTCTAAAACTTCATTTTGTTTTACTTTAGCATTTTTTTGAATAAATTCTAAATTTTCATTAAAATTTTCTTCACTAATATCATCACTTAAAGATAATGAACTCATAATATAGTATATAATATATAATATTAAATAATTATTCTTTTTCAATTTTTAATTAATTTAAAATATATATTTTATATTCATTTATGAGTTCTCAAATTTTTATCAAAACTCTTTCAGGTAAAACAATTACACTTGATGTTGATTTAAATGATACAGTAGAAAATGTCAAACAAAAAATTCAAGATAAAGAAGGTATTCCACCCGATCAACAAAGATTAGTTTTTGGAGGGAAGCAATTAGAAAATGGAAGGTCATTAACAGATTATAACATTCAAAAAGAATCAACAATTCACTTAGTATTACATTTAAGAGGTGGAAAAAAAATTGAAAAATAAATAATAAATAAAATTTATCATATAAGAATTAATAATTAATATAAGTAAAATATAATTAATATGTCTCAACAAATTTTTGTTAAAACTTTATCTGGTAAGTCTATTACTTTGGATGTTGATCCAAATGATACTGTAGAGAATGTTAAGCAAAAAATTCAAGATAAGGAAGGTATTCCCCCCGATCAACAGAGATTAGTATTTGGAGGAAAACAATTAGAAAATGGAAGAACATTAACAGATTATAATATCCAAAAGGATTCAACTATTCATTTAGTATTACATTTAAGAGGTGGTGATAGAGATATTATTATTGAAGGATATGAAGATGATTATGAATAAAATATTAAAATTTATTTATTAAAATAATAATTTTTTTAATTTTTTATTATATTTAATTAATAAAAATTAAATTTAAAAAATAAAGATAAATAATAATAAAAATGGAAGAGAATAAGTATAAATCAGTGTTTGATAGAAATAATTATGATTTTATAAATAGTAATAATATTGAAATAAATAAAAATATTATAATGTTTGCTGAAAAAACATTACCTTCAAATGATAGTAGATTTGAAATAGCAAATTTAATTTATGATTATAAAAAAGCGGATTATATTGAAAAGGGAATTTTTGAATTTAGTATTATTTACATAGTTATAAATAAATTAAATGAAAATTATTTATTACCAATATATATTGATAAATTATTATCAATAAAAGAATTAATTAACAAAAATATTATTGAAAAATTATTAAATGATGATAATTTTAATTTAAAAAAAATTGCTTTTATGAAGAAAGAAGAATTTAATAATTTTATTTAATAATCACAATCTGAATTAATATAAGATACTAAATCTACTTGTTCATATTCATAATTATCATATTCTCTATATTTATTTGGTTTTCCACTAATGGATAAAATATAGCATGTTCTATTACAAATATTTATCATAAATACTTCATTTGTTGTTTTTATTTCATTTATCAAAATTTTTTCAATAAAATTATTTTGTTCTTTTAATGTTTTAAAATTATTTATTTTATCTAATGTTATTTTATCTATGTATAAATTTTTGTAAAAATAATCTTCATTATATATATATTTTTTAATAATAGCTTTACCAAGAGGATATTCATCAATTAATTCAATACTAATATTTAGTTTATTTATATCATTAATAAATAGTTGATTATAATCTTCTAATATAAATCTCATTTCATATTTTTTTTCAAATTCTAAGAAATTATAAATGCAAAAATGAATATCAAAAGGTAATTTTTCCATATTTATTATTTTAAATAATAATATAGTTATTATTTCAATTTTTAAATATTATTGTTTTATAAAAAAATAATTTAATAATCACAATTTTCATTAGAATTTAAACATTGTAAAACATCATCATTATATTCTTCATAATCTCCATGTGATATTTCATATTTATTTGATTTTCCATTAATTGTTAAAATATAGTTGTAATATTTACAATTTTTTATCATAAATACTTCATTATTTGTTTTTATTTCATTAATTAATATTTTTTTAATAAAATTATTTTGTTCTTCTAATATTTTATAATTATTTATTTTATCTAATGTTATTTTATCAATGTATAAAATTTTGTAAAAATAATTTTTATTATATATATATTTTTTAATTATTGGTAGTCCAACTTCATTTTTTATTTCAATACTAATTTTATGTTTATAAATGTCATTAATAAATAGTTGATTATAATCTTCTAATATAAATCTCATTTCATATTTTTTTTCAAATTCTAAGAAATTATAAATGCAAAAATGAATATCAAAAGATAATTCGTTCATATTTATTATTTAAATAAATAAAATAGTTTTTATTTCAATTTTTAAACAAGATAAGTAATACTTTCAAGTTCAGGAATCACTATCAGAAATACTTTCAAGACCAGGAAGACAATCAGAATCACTATCAGAAAGATACTCAAAATCACTTTCAGAACCACTATCATGAATACTTACAAGTTCAGGAACACAATAAGAATCATAATCACTATTGGAATTACTATTATTATTACTAACATAAGTTTCAATAAGTATATTAATATTAAATTTTCGTTTAATGACATATTCTTCAGAACTTCTTGTATTGTGAAAATAAAATTTAGAAGTATATTTGTAATCAGTAGCAACAGTTAATTTAGTTAATTTAGTTTTTTTTTTAAACTAAAACTATTAAAATAATCTTTTTTTTTTATTAAATAGAATTCATCTTTAAATTGTATTCCATTTAATAAAATTGATTTTATTAAATTTTGTTGTTCTTCTAAATATATACAATTATTAATTTTATTTAAAGTTTCTTTATCCACAAAAAAGGATATATGATAGATCTTTCTTCATTTGAAATATATACAATATGTATAATTTTTGGATAACCATTAGTTTCACATAATCCAACATTAATTTTTGTATTTAAAATATTTTGTTTTAATACAAGTTTAAAAATTGTACAATTTTTACCTATCATAATTTGTTCTTCTAAATTTAACAAGCTATATATTTTATATAACATATCAAAAGGTAGTAATTCTAGATAATTCATTGTATTTTAAAAACTGTGTATAAAATAATAAAGGAATTATATTTTCAATTTTTAAATATTATTGTTTTATAAAAAAATTGAAAATATAACAATAATAATTAAATAAAATAAAAATATGTTTAACGGTAAGTGTCCTTTTGATATTCATTGGTATATTTATAATAATTTTTTAGATTTTGAGAATAAAAAAAATGTTAAACTATTAAATAAAGATTTCTATAAATTATGGAAAAGAGATGTTGATAATGGAAGAATAATTAAAAAATATTTAATTAAATATTATAAAATAGATGACAAATATTTAAATTGTAATTTTATAATTGAACCTTTCCACGGTTACAAATATAATTATTGGAATGTTAATAAAATTTATAGATATTATATTCAAAAATATGAAATGAAATATTTATTATCTTATCCAGAATTTTTAACAAAAAAAGCAATACTAAATTATGATAAAAGAGAAAAAACATTAAAATGGATTAATGATAATTTAGATAAAAATATAGATAAAAGAAATAGAAGAGATATTTTAAGATTTTTTAAAGAAAATGAAATAACTATTAAAGAATTATTCTATGCTGGAATGTAAAATATGTTTATTTAAAAATTGAATTTTATTAAATATATATTACTAAATAATAGAAAAAATGTTTTGGCTTTTTAAAAAGAATGTTGATGATAATTTTAAGTTTAATATGAAGTTTCTAAATTATAGAAAATCTATGATAGATGATGAAGAAATATTTGTTTTTGAAAATACAAATAAATTATTAAATTATGATTATAATATAACTTGTTTAGTATCTATTAAAGAAAATTTAATAAAATTTGAAAATGATAAAATAAATTGTTGTTTTAGAATTAAAGAAGATATATTTAATGATAGTAAAATATATTATGAATATGAAAAAATTAATAATGATTGTTTTCCATATGTTATAGAAAGTAATTATGACTTTTTAAAAAATGTTAATTTTAAAATTGTTGAAAAAGAAAATAATAAATTACTTATTAAAGAAGAAATAAATAATGAATATAGATATTATGAAATTAATTATTAAAAAATGGAAATAATTTTTTTATTAAAATAAATAATGATGATAATATTAATCCATAAATAACAATTCCTCTAACACCTACTTTTCCATCTTCACCTGGATTTAAACTTGTAAAATATTCAGAAAAAAAATCTTTAATCATATCTTGTGATAAAAATAAATAAATAGCAAATATTAATACAAATTCTTTTATATAAAATGTATCATAAATATAATTAATAAAATGTTTTTGTGGATTTCCATCTATTACATAATCAATAGTATCTTTTAAATTATCCTTTTCTTTTTTATTTAATTTTTTTGGTTTATCATCATCAAGTAAATCTTCTTCACTATCATGAAGCGAAATATCATTATCTTTTAATCCATTTAATATATCTTTAGATATTTTTTTTATTTGTTCATCATTATTAATTATTTTTGATGAAAAATTATCAGTTGTTAATGGAGGATTTTGATTAATTTGTGGAGGCATTTGATTATTAAATTGAGGAGGCATTTGATTATTAAATTGAGGAGGCATTTGATTATTAAATTGAGGAGGCATTTGATTATTATCTATTAAAGATGTTCCTTCCATATAATATTATAAATTATAAAATTTTATATATTTTATATTAACAAAAATGGATTATTTGTTTCATTAAACATTTTACTATCAATTTCATTATATTTTTTATTATCTTTTTTAATATCTACTATTTTATTTATTATAGTTTCGTTCAAATTCCATATCTTTTTATATGACATGGGACATAGAAGAATTATAAAACATCTACCTAATACTTCTTTATCAAATAATATTGAAGCTTTTTCATTAACATAAATATCATTATTTTCTTCATATAATATAAACATTAATCCTAATATATCTTTTTCCTCTGTTTTTTTAAATGTATTTCCAATTACATTAAATGGATTATCACCAGAAAATTTTAATTCTTTTGTAATTTTATCATCAATAATTAAGCCTGTATGATAAAATAAATTAATAACTAAACTAACAAAATCATTTTTATTTATCATACAACTAACAGGTTTATTATTTATTATTTGAGTTTTTAGTAAAACAATATTATTATAAATAGGTATAGCTTCTGTATTTATTACACACGCAAAACTATTAAAATTATCTTCATCAGTATTCTTATCATCCAATAACATTATTTCATATACATATTTTTCATCACTATAAATCATCATTGTATCAACATATCCTTTTTCACTATTATTTAAATCTGTAAAATAACCAAAAATATTATTAAGCCTATCATCTGTATTTTCAAATGTATCTGAATATTTAATATAAGGAGCAGATAAAATATATTTTTCAATATGAAATTCAATTAATTCTCTATCATCAGGTTTATTCATATTAAGTTCTTTATCTTCTATTAAATCATAAATATCACCATAAATATCATTTTTTTTAATAATTAAATAATTCATAATTTTAAATATTTTTATCTTTTTATTATATTTTATAATAAATAATATTTTTTTTATTAAATAAATTATAATATTATGGAATTAGACAATCAATACATAAAAATAATATTAAATATACTTTTTATTTTAGTAATTATTTATATATTTTATTGTATTATAAGTAATTATAAAGTATCATATGTTCAATCAAGTCGTGATGTATCAAAATTTCAAAATAAAATACAATCTTTAGAAAAAAAAATAAGTGATTTAGAATCATCTATAGACAATAATGAAAATATTAATGTTTCAACAACAAATCCAGTTCCACCAATTAATCCTATTATTGAATTTGATAGAAGAAAATTATTAGACCCATTTATTGACCCTTCTACAAGACCACCAGCTTCTCAAGTTCCAACACCTGAAATAGCTTCAATTACCAATATAGCTACTCAAAATATTTATGATTCATATCATCGTGTTGGTTTATTAATTGAGGAAAATAAAAGTGAAAATTCAACAAATGATGATAATACAATATTAGAATTAATGGGTAGATTATTATATCATAATTTTTATCAATATTTTACATCAATAACTATGGGTAATAAAGTTATAAAAATAGATATTAAAAGAGAAAACGGTCAAGAATTTTTTAATGGTGATAAAGTATTTATTCCAGAATTAAATAGACATTATACAGTTAAAGTAGATAAAAGAGATATGATTTATTATAATCCATACTTTCCAAATCCTATTTAAAATATTTTTATAATATTATTGCTTAATATGTTATAACTTCATAATTTTTAAAATCATTAATATATTTATAATCTTTATCACATTTAACTATTTTAAGATTTTTAGGTATTTTTTTTATTTTTAAGTTATAATTAATTAATTCTAAATATTCTATTGAATTTGGAAGATTATTTAATTCTTTTTCATATTGCATAATATATAATTTTTTTATACTATTAGGTAAATTATCCAAATTTAAATCTGTTCTATATATATTTATTTCTTCAATATTATTATGTAAATTATCTATTATATATTGATTATTACAATAATCCATAGTTAAACTTTTAACATTTAATGGAATGAATATTTCTTGATTAAAATCTCTTTTAAAAGTTAAATGTGTTAAATTAATATTATTTGATAAATCTATTTCTTGATTAAAATCCCAACAAAAAATTAAATATTTTAAATTAATATTATTTGATAAATTTATTTCTTGATTAAACATATTACAAAAAGATAAATGTGTTAAATTAATATTATTTGATAAATATATTTCTTTATTAAAATCCCCTACAAAAGTTAAATGTGTTAAATTAATATTATTTGATAAATCTATTTCTTGATTAAAATCCCCTACAAAAGTTAAATGTGTTAAATTAATATTATTTGATAAATCTATTTCTTGATTAAAATCACAACCAAAAGTTAAATGAGTAAGATTTTGAGGTAAATTAATAACTTCTTGATTAAATTTATAACCAAAAGTTAAATTAGTAAGATTTTGAGGTAAATTATTTACTTCTTGATTAAAATACACACTAAAAGTTAAATGAGTAAGATTTTGAGGTAAATTAATAACTTCTTGATTAAATTTTTCCCCAAAACTTAAATGAGTAATATTTTGAGATAAATTATTTACCTGTTGATTAAAATTTGAACCAAAACTTAAATGTGTTAAATTAATATTATTTGATAAATTTATTTTTTGATTAAATTTATTATGAATATAATTACTATTATATTTATATTCAAATTGATTATTTGTTTTAATTGCTATTAAAGGATCATTATACTCACTAAATATTATTTTATTATATTTATTTATTATATCATAATAATCTGTTAATTTTTCATTAAAATTAAA
>Ga0233412_10000756_pt1 | contig 18018 bp, 21 predicted proteins | sample Na_anoxic_4_MG_FD_180667 | JGI IMG/M metagenome (GOLD analysis project Ga0233412, IMG submission 180667) | Seawater microbial communities from Saanich Inlet, British Columbia, Canada - Na_anoxic_4_MG | ecosystem: Environmental > Aquatic > Marine > Inlet | place: Canada: British Columbia...
AGAATTGGAGAAAATGATAGGCGAAATAAGAAAAATTCTAAATCTAAATCAAATAAAGGTAATTTAGAGGATGAATTAGATGATGATGATGTTCTTGATAATTTACAATCTGGATCTGAAGATGATTTTGAAGAAGATTCTTCCAAAGTACAGCAAGATCATTTAGACGGATTAATTACAAGAAAATCTCAAAAAGAGCGTAGAAGAATTGGATAAAATGATAGGCGACATTTAGCTAATGAAACGAGACTAAGAAAAAGGAAAAAATTACTTGATGGGATACCTAAAAATGAAAAAGAACTTTTTGGACCAGATCCTCCATCAACTGATGGTCATAGAATTAGAACTAAAAGAAGATATAGAAAATAAACCGACTGCAAGCGGAATTGCTAAAATAAACCGACTGCAAGCGGAATTGCTAAAATAAACCGACTGCAAGCGGAATTGCTAAAATAAACCGACTGCAAGCGGAATTGCTAAAATAAACCGACTGCACCAGTTTCAGTCTAAATAACATGGATCTTCGGCATATTCCTTACACAAACCAAATGTCTTTCTATGCCATCGTGTAATTCCATATTCTCTAATTCCATCCAGATGAATCTTTGTACCATAACCCTTATTTTTTAAAAGACCATATCTTTCATTCAATTCTGAATTTTTTGCACAGAGATCCTCAATATACATATCCCTTTCATATTTAGCCAAAATTGATGCGGCGGCAATTGAACAATATGTATTATCACCATCCTTAATACAAATATGCGGAATAGTTTTGATTGAATCAGTTTTGGCATCCATATAGGTTAGCATTTTAAAATCAATTCCATCAACCAATAATAAATTATCCTCACCATCTAATTTATTATTTAAAAGACTTTTCACAGCACTATGCATGGCCATATGAGTGGCTGTTCGTATATTTAACTTATCAATTATTTCATTTTCTAAATATGCAATCCCATAAGAGCTACAATTTTCCTTGATATAGTCAGCTACAATATTTAATTTTTTTGCAGAAGTAAACTTTTTACTATCCTTCATTAATGTAAAATCAAAATTCTCATTTCTAGGAAGAATTACAGCAGCCGCATAAACTCTTCCAAACATTGGACCCCTTCCAGCCTCATCAATTCCAATTTCATTTAAAATAGAATCGGTCTTATAATGACTAGTAAGAACCATTATATTAACACATTAATTTATCTTATTTTTATTTTTCAATTTTATTATTATAAACTACTATATATAATGAAATATTCTACAAAATGTTTTTTAATAATTTTTTTAATCTTGATAGTTTTATTTACTTGTTTAGGCAATATTCTCCAGGAAGGATTTCTTGAGGGATACAAAAATTGCTCTAAATCCTGCAAGAAAAAATCATGCAAGAAAAATAAATCTTGCAACAAAAACAGAAATGGAAATGATAACAGAATGGGATTTCAGGGTAACATGGCATTAACATCTCATTATGGTAATGAAATGTCAATGGGATATGCTAATCCAGCATCAAGAAATATTGGTCCAAATGGAATTCGTAAACAAGATATACCCAATGGTCAGGAGGATCTATATATTCTAAAATCACAAATAGTCCCACCAGTTTGCCCTGCCTGCCCACCACCACTTTTATCATGTAAGGAAAAGAAGTGCCAACCATGCCCTCCATGCGCCAGATGTCCTGAGCCCGCATTTGACTGTAAAAAAGTTCCCAATTATAATTCACCCAACAAAAAATATCTTCCAAAACCAATTCTAAATAGTTTCGGACAATTTTAAAACTGACTAAAGATGCACAGTTTGTCCACTATTAATAAATAATTTATCTAGAATAAGATAAATTATTTGGGTTTTTGATTTATGTTTAATTTCTTGGAAAATAGATACAGGACTTGATTTTCTATCTTTTAACCATGCACCTTTTGTCTATTTTTAAAGTTTTTTGACGATTTTTCTGAGGAATAATTCTTAAAATACATTTTGATTTTTTACCATAAAGTGGCTCTGTACAACCCTTCTCCTTCTTAATAACAATTTTCTTCGGCCTTTTTACAGTATCATTTTTACACCTTGCCCTAAAATTTTCATATCTTTCTCTTACATCACAATAGCTTAATCCAGACTTCTTATTTAACATCTTATTTACTATTTCATGTAATTCATAAACATATCTTGAAAAACTATCCCGATCCTTTAAATCTGCCTGTGTTAGAGGTAGTGTCTTTAAATTCTTTTTTAAATTTATACGACAATATTTACAAGGAAGTGTATATTGAAGATTTAGAATAAACTGCCTATACATTTTTTTATCCAATGGGCTAGGATTTATTGGATAATTAAAGCTAATTGTATGCAGATAATGCCATAAATTTGGACCCCATACAGATGTAATCATACCATCACCACTTAAAAAATGCTTTTTTTTAAAAACTCTTTTTGTTTTAGTTTTCTTCTTTAAACATTTTTTACTTTTTCCCTTCATACTATCTTATATTTACATAATATTTTAAATGCATGATGATTTTATAATATTCTAAATCAGTTAAATAATCCATCCGGTTTACCTCCACCAAATTTCCATTTTTATCTCTTATTAGCATTACAGTATTATTTTTATGAATACTAATATATTAATTAATACCAATTTATATTTAACTTTAAATTTCGTTATAATTTTTATAATTTTATTATATATTTTATATAAATAATGAATTTGATTCATATTAGTCTTATTGTTGCGGCAATTACAATTACACTTGTTGCATTAGCTCTCTTTTTTAATTTTTCTCCAACATTTATTTTTATAAATGATTTAATAAGACGACAATATGTTATTTATTTATTTGTTGTGATTTTATTTATAATTCTATCATATCTTTACTTTAAATACAAGATTCAGCCAAAATTAAATAACAAATATATTGCGAATAAGGAATTTACTGATGATCAGAACTCATCAAATAATGATCCAGCGAATCTATATTTATTTTATACAAATTGGTGTCCCCATTGTAAAAATGCCTGGGATCCAACCGATAAGATTAAAAGACCATGGAATCAGTTGAAGGATGAATTAAAAAAAATGAAAAATAGGGTAAATGGAAAGGAAATTATTGTTGTTGAAGTAGATTGTGAGGAAGACAAAAATTTAGCTGAAGAATATAAAGTTGAGGGTTATCCAACAATAAAACTACAAAGTGATAATAAGATATATAATTATGATGCGAAACCCGATAAGGATCAACTTATTGACTTTCTGAATCAGGTGGTTCAATAAATTCCAAGCCAATTTTTTCCCCAATTTCAATCATTTCCCTTCTAATATCTGGACTCTTTACTGCATCTCCCCATTTTTGTATGCGATTTCTTTCACTCTTATAAGCTACTATATTTTTTATTAAATCTATTTGAGTAGTTGATTCAACATATTTATATAATTTAAAAAATAAATTACTTATAAATGAGAGAAAATTTGTTTCATTTGATAAAATTTGATCCCCAAAATTATATTTATTTTGAATTCCAAGTATTTCATTCTCGTCATAATTATCTTTTAATTTGAATTTCAAATCATTTATAACATACGATATAGGGAAACTACTTAAAGCCCCACCATCTATATAACATTCATTTTTATAGAATATTGGTTCAAAAAAAATTGGAATTGCTGCTGACATACTTATTGCCTTATATAACTCTAAATCTGGATAATTTTTATATGATAAATCAACCATTTCTGGTAATTCATTACTAATCATTACTGAATATAAATGTAATTCTATTTTAGAATATTCGTAAAATTCCTTCAATGTAATGTCAATTGACAAATTTTTACATGTTAATAGAGGATCTATTATTTCTTTTACCGTTTTATAGTTTAGAATTCCTCTTGTATTAAAAACATTTAAGACATTTTCAGCATGAATATTAAATACCTTTTCCCATGGTCTTTTTATTAAATAATCATCAGTAATTTCCCAATCTAATCCCAGTATAATAACAAGAGCTACAAAACAACCACAAGATGTTCCATAAATATCTTTTAATTCATTCCTATTAATAAATTTTGATTTATATAATGACTTATAAATTCCATACATTCCCAATCCAGCTGGACCACCACCACCTATTACCAAATATTTTATTGTCATTTTAATATTAAATAAAATTAATTTTTATTTAATATTATTTTTATTAGTTTATCTTAATTTTTATTAATTTTTTCTTATATTATTAATAATGAATACAATTTTTACTCTTGATGACGAAAATAGTTTTATGGATAAACTTAATTTAGATGATCTTTACGAAAAAAAACAAAAACATGATTTAGCCACTACTAATAATTATAATAAAATTCTTAATAGAATTCATAATAGAATAAAAACTACATCAAGAACTCAATTATCAGAACAATTTTGTTGGTTTGTTATACCGGAAATGATGATTGGTGTTCCACGGTTCGATCAATCAACATGTATTGCATACGTAATAGATAAATTACAACAAAATGGATTTAAGATTAGATATACACATCCCAATCTTTTGTTTATTTCATGGGCGCATTGGGTTCCATCGTATGTAAGAAATGAAATAAAAAAAAAGGCAGGTATATCAATCGATGGAAATGGAAATTTAATAAATAATGATAAAAATGATAAAAATGAAAAAGATTCAGGACCTCTTGATAATACACCGAATAATCTTTTAAGTAAATTTATGGCAAAGAATAAGGAAAAGGATAAGGACACAAAAGAGGTAAAGTCATATAAACCAACCGGCAATTTAATTTATAACAATGAAATTATGGATTCCTTAAAAAATAAGCTGGATATTTAAGATCTTGCCTATATACAATTTTATGGTGAATTGGGTGTTAATGATTTAATTTTTTTATTAATCTTTGTAATTCTTTTATTTGAACTTAAATCCTTATTTTTTTTATTATTTTTCTTGCTTTTTTTCTTCTTTTTCCCTCCTGCCAATCCCGGTATTTGTTCATCAACCAAGCCACTATCTGTTCCAACAAGTGGATCAACTACTGGATCAACAACTGGAACTACAGGACTTACAACTGGAGCAATTTGACTAACTACTGGAGCGACCGGCGAGACTGAAGGAATCTCTATTGCAGCGCTGTTAACAGCTGAACTTTGTATTTGAGTAATGATTCCAGATAAGTAATTTGAATATTCCTCCAATTGAACTAATGCTGCCTGTCTATGTTGATTAATCTCAACTGGATCTGTCCTTCTAAAATATGACAAAAATCCTTGCTGTGGATTTAATCCACCAATTGCATTTTCAACCTGTCTACATGAAACATTTGATGGGTTTTGAATTTCAATAGGCGGGACAAATCCCGGCTGAGAATTTGATCCATATTGACCTTGAGATAAATTATTTCCCATTTATATATAATATTAAAAAAAATTTAAATTTTTATTTAATAGATTAAATTAGATAAAAATTGATTAAAAAATTCTATTTTATTATAATTATAAATGAATTTAAATCCAAATACAAAAACTAAAAAACTAAAAAATTTATCAAAAAAAAATGATTTATGGGAAATATTTAATAAGGAAATTAATGAAAAATCTGATATAGAATGTATTTATTCTGATTCTGATGATATTAATAAGGGAGATGTATGTTCCTGCTGTAAATCTATTCTAATTATTACAGATGAGGGATTCAAGGCATGCAAAAATTCTGAATGTGGTATTTTATACAAGAATGTTGTGGATAATGGTGCTGAATGGAGATTTTATGGAGCTGATGATAATAGTAGTTCAGATCCAACCCGTTGTGGTCTACCAATCAATCCATTACTAAAGGAATCTTCATATGGATGTAAGGTAATTTGTCCTCAAAGATCATCATATGAAATGAGAAAAATTAGGAAATATACGGATTGGCAATCTATGCCATATAAGGAAAAATCTAGATATGATGAATTTCAAAAAATCACAATATTGGCCCAACAGGGTGGTATTCCTAAATTAATTATTGATGATGCAATTATTTATCACAAAAAAATATCGGAAACCAAAACATTTAGAGGATGTAACAGGGATGGTATTATTGCTGCCACTATATATATATCATGTAGAATTAATAACTATCCAAGAACGGCAAAAGAGATTGCTACCATATTTCATTTAGATAATACAAGTGCAACAAAGGGGTGTAAAAATGCGATTACCATTATAAATGAGCTAGAAAACACATATGATAATAATGAAAAAACAGTTTTGTGCAAAACTACCCCTATTTCATTTATTGAAAGATATTGTAGTAAATTGGGAATAAATAATGAATTAACAATGCTTTGTAAATTTATTGCAATACAAATTGAAAAAAGAAACCTTATTCCAGAAAATACACCACATTCTATCGCCGCCGGAATTGTATACTATGTGGGACAAATTTGTAATTTAAATGTCTGTAAAAAAAATATAAATCGAATTAGTGAAATTAGCGAAGTAACAATAAATAAGTGCTATAAAAAGCTTGAGACACTTAATTATATTCTTTTACCAAAAAAAATAATTATTAAATACAACATTTAATAAAATTATAAAAAATATAATATTATTTAAATATAAATGATTCCCTCAATAATTTTTATTGTACCCTATAGAAATAGACCCCAGCATAAGAATCATTTTAAAATTTTTATGAATTATATAATGGAGGATTATGAAAAAGATAAACATAAAATCTTTTTCGTCCATCAGTGTGATAAGCGTCCATTTAATAGGGGGGCAATGAAAAATATAGGATATCATGCCATTAAAAAACTATATCCAAATGATTATAGGAATATTACGCTTGTATTCAATGATGTTGATACAATGCCAACTGTCAAAAATATTATAAACTATGAAACAAAACATGGTATTATTAAACACTATTATGGCTTTACATTTGCCCTAGGTGGTATTTTTTCTATTAGAGGATCTGATTTTGAGAGTGTGGGTGGGTTTCCCAATTTCTGGGGATGGGGATATGAGGATAATTGTATGCAAAAAAGGGTATTAGAACATAAACTTAAAATAGATAGATCTGAGTTTTTTCCAATAGGTAATCATAACATTCTCCATATTCTTGATGGAACGAAAAGAATGGTGACTAAAAATGATAAGGAAATGTCAATTAAGTCAACAGACAATTATAACAACATAAGAAATTTAAGGTATGAAATAAATGATGATATGATAAACGTTAGATCATTTGATACTCCAATTAATTCAAATGCACATATATATTATGAGAAAGATCTGTTAGAGCATTTTGATAGGAGATACCATAATAAAAAAAAGGGCTATTTTAACATGGTAAATAATTTTAGTAATAATTCAAATCAATCCATTCAAAGGTCTGCTTTACAAGTCAATCCAAAAAATAATAATAATAATAATAATAGTAATAAATCCAATATACTTGGATCAAACAAAAAAGTAAAAAAATATAGAATGATTCTTTAGATAAATTATACCTATTATAAGATAATTATAATTATTATAAATCATAATTATTATAAAACATAATTATTATAAATGATTAATAAATTGCCATTAGATATTATTTATACAATATCATTAAATTTTGATAATATTTTTCATCTTTTAAATTTAACATATTCATGTTCTAGTATATACCGGTTTTTTACAGATCATTATTATTTAGAATGGGGCAGATTTATGTATACATCTGAGTTTTGGGAAAGGGCCGGACACCGATCGAAGTATACTATAAAACCATTTATCAGTATGAAGAGAGAATTACTAAGAATAGAACAATTTCAAAAACATCTAATTAAACACAAGTATGAAAGATGGACTAATAAGGATTTTTATAATTATTGGGAAAATCTTGAATCATTATATTTACTATAGTTTCAAGATATAAAGTTTATCATATAAAGTTTATCATATAAAGTTTATCATATAAAGTTTATCATTAATTATATATTTTTATTTATATATATATAATTATGAGAAAAAAGATTCTTATTTTATTAATATTAATAGTTTTTACACTAGGGATATTTTTTATAATGTCAAAAAATACATCCTCAATAGAAAATTTTGAATTTGAAAATCCTTTAGATAAAAATGACAAAAAGAATAAGAAAAAGGGAAAGAAAAATAAGAAAAATAAGGTAAATAGTGAAAATGGGGGAGAGGACAATGAAACAAGTGAAGACTTTATCGATAAGATAGAACATCCAATTAAAACCAATAATTTAAATAAGGATTTCAAATGTCCCAACATTCTTATTAAAAAGGATAAGCACATATTTCTGTACAATAATAAATTGGCAAATATACCTGGCGTAAATCCTATCATATTTAATAATTTAGAGGATTATGTTGAATATATTCAATGGCAAAGAAGTCAAGGAATTCATTGTCCCGTTCTTTTCCTTCTACAGGGCTATGACGCACAGGGAAAAAAGAGATATCAGGTAAGACCTGATCCCACAAATTTAATGGGTGGTTTAGACCAAGATAGTTCAAATGATAAAATTTTAAACGCCAAAAATAAACTTTTAGATGCTGCCCGAAATGATCCACCATACAACAAAAACCAGTATCCGGGATTTGATCCATTAAATCAATATATTGGTTTAGAAACACCATTGGATAAAATATTTCATCAAAACCCTAATGGGGTAAGTCCAAATCCGATGGATTCAAACTGGGGAGGTTCCAACTTTACACAAAAATTAGTGGATCAGGGCTACTATAAAATGGACAATGTAAAAATAAGAACTGCCTAATTTTTTAGATAAAAACTGCATAATTTTTAGATAAAAATATATTAATAATAAATTATTAATATATATTAATGGATTTTGATAAGATTTGTGAATATTTTGGCTATTTCATAATTATAATTTTTTGTGTTTTTATATTTTGCAAAATTTTTATAGCACAAACAAATATTATTGAAGGCTTACAGGGTAACTCCTATAAATCGGATAATAAATCCGGAAAACAGAATCGTCAAACCGATAATCTACTAGATATAAATGCTAATCTAGAATCAATAAATGAAAAACTTCATGATTACAGCAGAATAGACAAGTATGGGGACGATTACAAGGCACTAATACAAAATTTACAGGAAAATATAATTCTTAATATAATTTACAATGCTCGGGTGATCGGCACAAATATATCAAATGGAAAAGAACTTTCAAATTCTGCCAATCAAAAATTAATTGATGATATTGATAAATATGGTCGTCTGATTGCTGGAATATCGTCCTATCCAAATTATCTAATTGAAGCCGAGGTGAATAAAAAGGATGGCAAAAAGTAAATTATGAACTTAAAGCCACACTACTCTCCATCTCATCACAACTGTTAGCTAAGAATTTCCTTATATTTTCAATACTCGTTTTCCCAAGTTTTCTTTTTCCACTTTTATTTTCAATATATATATCATTTAAACAATTTGCATCATTTTCAAGTTGCTTAAATAAATTATTTAAGGAATGAAATTTTTTCATTATATGTTTTGCTCCATTTATACTTACATTTGGGATTTGTGACAACATAATCTCTCCTATATTTTCTCTCGTAACATTCGATTTCTTACATGTTTTTAAGGTTTCCGAATAGTCATGAAGAGGGATATTCTCACTAGGCACTATGGATTCTTTAAGTTCATTTGAATCTAACTTGTAAAAACCCGGCTTATTTTCACTCAATAATTTCCTTGCAAAACTAACTATAAGTTCAGCTGTTTCAGGAATACCCATTGTTCTTAGTACTGAAAATCCCTTAAAATAAGAGAGAGATACCAAAGATGATGTTAGTATTTTCTTATTTGTTTCGGTGTTTTTTAATACAAACCTATTCAAATCTCCTTCAAGTATGTAATAAATATTATGATTATGAATTGGGTATTCATTTAAACGAAATGACTGCTCTCTATATCGTCCATCCTTAACACTGGACATTAAATCCGAGAGTGATTTCCTCTCAAATATCAATAAAACATTATTATTATTATTGTTATCACTATCATCTTTAATTATAAAATCTCCCAAATCTAAATTTGCTATTTCTACAGTGATCTTATCAGAAATATCGTTTTTTATAAGATTAATTAAATCCTTCGGCTCTCTTGCATCTATCTGCAATTTCATAATTAATATTAATAAAATTAATATTATTTATAATAATAATAGTTTTTTATATAATTTATATAAGATATATAATTTATATTATTCACGAGCATGACTTTGATATATTGGATTTTTATCATGGGTTAATATTGTTACACCATGTAATTTACATAATATAGACCAAACGCTTTGATCATGTCTATGATCCTTAAAACCATTGCATTGATTCATCATTTCCATTTTACAGAATCTGTAATCACCTATAAAAATTTCTGGATTTGAGTGTGTTAAATTATACCATTTTTCTATTATTTCAACACTTTTTTTACATTTATATACAATTGTAACCCCAGCCTGACATTGTTGACTATTTATAATATTGTCATTATTTTCAACTCCTAGACATCTTAAAGTTTGTAATAAGGTAAAATGTTTTTCAATTCTATCTTTTTCAATCCCTGTTGTAATAAATGTTGCTATTCCTGTTGGACATAAACTAATATCACACACTAAATTAAACATGTTTATAAATTTAAATTTTGTTGTATTTGTATTTGGTATTACCATTCCAGAATCACAATAAAATAATATTTCACCATCTTTTAAATCTTTTAAATGTTTATGAATTATGTATGGTTTCCACATATACCAATAATATCCCCTTCCAGTTCCACTCATTGACAACCTTCCTATAAGTTCTTTAAAACCATCCTCTTCCAATATATTTTCTTTTTCACATATACATTCATCAAAAATTTCTAGTTTATTAGCTTCATTTATTATTCTCACTCTTGATTTTTTAAAACGTTCATTGCCAAATGATATAAATCGTTTTCTAATATTCCTATCAAATATATTAAAATCTTCTCTATATTTTACATTAGATATAAATTGGTTTGTTTTATTTTCATTAATATTTAAGGTTATATTGTTGTCTATATTTTTAGGAATTGATTTTATATCTAATTCAAATTGTTTTCCCCAATAACCTATAAATATTTTTTCAATGGAGAAGCTCATTTTACCAATTTTATTATATTCATTTTCTAAAAATTCATTATTTATTTGATTATAGTTATCAATAAATAATATTGGTAAATCCTTAAAATCATCAAAAACATTTTCATATTTTTCAATAATTGGTATACAATTATAATACAATGCCTCCCAAATACGATGACTGTCTGCTCCACCCCCTCGTGGGCATAATACAAATTTTGATTTAGCTAAATTATATAGATAATCACATTGTGAAATATTACTTTCAAAAATATATTCCTTACCGATAAAATATTCACGAATAGGATTTCTATGATTAAAGTTGGTTTTAACGTTAAAATTAAAATATAATAATTTATCCTTTATTACATGTTGATACATTTTAATATCATTTATTAATTTTAAATTACCATGTCCAAATTGTGGATTAGCAATTCCTATAGGTATTGATTTTAATTTTTTATGATTTATTAATTTATTCATACAATACCATTTATAAACTTTTGGTAAATCTAAATAAACATTTATGTTTGTTCCTATCCCAAAATCACTATTATGAGTAATTATAATAATACCATTAGCAAAATGATCATACAACTTATCAAAAGTTTCAATTATAATATCTGTTTTTATAAAAATAATTCTACTACCCTTCAATACTTGTATGTCATTATTTGAATAATTACTTAAATCAAATTCATATTTTATTCCGTCCCGTAATTTATATATTAATTCACCTTTTCTTATACAAATATCTGCTAATTTCATAAATTCATGCCCAGAACACAACATTAATAATAAGTAATTAAAAATTAAAATAAATTTAACTTATTCATTTATTTTAATTTTAAAATTTTATTAATATATAAAATTAAAAATTCCATCTTTTCTAAGTTTACATAATATATTATAAATTTGCTTATTTAAATTAATTCTATTTAAATCACCTGATAATGAAAATAAGGAATTATTATTTGAATTCATAAAATATTTACTATATACTAAATTATTTTCACCATTAGGACTTAATGGTGTTTTTCCACGTAAATGAATTATTTCTATATTTTTTAAATAAAAATAATATGATATATAATAATCATCATGATATAATATATATTTAAATTCTTTTATTTTTTCAAAATACTCATAAAATTTATTTAATAAATTTGATTTTATATAAAATCCATCTGCACCTTGTCCAATAGTAATACCATTCCTTAGTGCAATGCAAAATGAAGCAACTTTTACATTTTTATTATTTTTAACATAAGTGTCAAAATATTCAAGCATAATCGGTTTATATATTAAATCATCATCTACCAAAACAATAAATGTATTTTCATCATTTAAATCTATTATATTATTATGGAATAATCCTAATAATTTAGTTCCGGGACCATAATCTTTATCTATTATATTTATAATTAAATTGTTTGTTAAATACTTAGTTTTTAATTGATTTATCTTATCATTACATATATATTCATTAAATCTGATATTGTATTTTTTTGGTAGATTTAATATAATTTTTTCTGGTTTTAATGATTGATTTATTAAACTATCTATTATTAATTCTATATTATTAAATCTACTAGGTATACTTGTTAATGAAAATATATATCTATTCATTTATATATTATATATATTTTTGTTTTGATTAATAAAATTATCATGCAAATATATTTATATTTGTTTTTCAGCTTTTGGTTTACCATCATTTCTTTTTAATTGTTCATATTCATCCAAGGTAAATATATTTTTATTTTCTTTTGATTTTTTCATTAACTCTATAAATTTTGGTATTATCCAATCTTTTTTTTCAGTTCTCCAACTTCCCCCATTAAAATGAACAAAACATGGAAATGTTTCCATAACTTTATTATATACTCTTCCATACTTAATCTCTATTTCTTTCCATAATATAAAATGCATATTCTGAAATATTAATGAATTAACATCTAACTTAATATTTAATTTATCATGATGTTCTATAAAAAATTTCATAACATATGTCTGATCTCCACCATCTTTACAAATTTCTTTTAATTCATCTAATTGTTTCCAATCCAACAATTTTTTAATATTTCTTACATATCCTATATATCCTCCCGAATTTATATATTTATTTTTTATATCTATGGGCATAATTTTATCCATGTCTTTTTTCAAAAATAATGGATAACAATTTAATTCAGCGCCGAACAATATATCACATTTACAAGATTTAAATTTATTATAAATTTCTTCAATATCTCCACTTAAAATAACATCATGTGCATCTACTAACATAATAATATCATTATCATTACAAGAATTTACAAACTCTTTTATACCATCTATTTTTGAATACCATCCACCCCATTTACCTTGTATATAATTAATTTTACAATCGAATAACTTTTCTGTCTCTTGCAAATATTTAGTTTTTGGTAAATGGCTAGTATAGGTAATTATATGAATATTAGATAAATCCATATTATATTATATTCATACAATTATTTATTTTTTATAAAATATTATATATATGTATAATATAGTTATAAGTAGATATCAAAGAAATACAGACTGGCATCATAAATTTTATGATTTATCATGTTCAAATCTAATTAATAAAATTTTAATTTATGATAAAAATAATCCAAAAAATCCTTATAATATTCCTGCCAATAGAGGTAATGAGGCAAGTGTATATCTTAAATATATAATTGATCATTACCATAATCTACCTGAATTTATTTATTTTATTCAAGATGAAGAATATGCTTGGCACCATAAAGAAAGTATAGTAGATTTATTAAGTAACGCTATTAAACAACATAAATGTTTTTATAATGTTAACCATAGTGAATGGTTGAATGAAACTATCAATAATTGTAGATGGAAAGATGATTATTATAAATGGTATCAAAAATATATAGAAGAATTTATACCTTTAAATAGTCTTCCTAAACTAGACAATACAAAGGGATATATGGCTGGATCACAATTTTTAGTTAATAAAAAAGTAATTTTAAATCTCCCAAAAAAATTTTATGAAAATTTATATAATTGGATATTAAGTGAACCAGGCGGTCTTAGATGTAAATCTGGAACATTTATGGAATGGTCTTGGCATATTTTTTGGGAAATTTATCCAAATTATTTAAATCTATCATAATATCTTATCAAGATGTAAATTTTCTATTAAATAATTATTAAAATCTAAAAAACGATTATATGGTCTCCATATGTGATAATCACTAAATTCATTATTATTTATTCTTTCTAAAATTTTATTAAATGATATATCATAACTTAAACATGGATTCAATCTATTAAATTTACATTTATGATCAATTAATTGGACAAAATTTATATTTTTATTTTGCCATTCATTTATATATTTATATAAATACTCCTGATCAGTAAACCACCCAGGTCCGCCATGATTTCCATTATATTTAATATTTTTATAAATACTTATTAATCTATCACTCAGATCATTTAAATTATTTATTTTTATTATTTCTTGCCAACTTTTTTGATTGGCAATGTTATACATTATACAATATTGATCTTTTGTTTTCCATGATCTATAATATATAAATTTATCATTAGGTATGTCTTTTATATTTTCACTAAAATATTTTGAATTTAATGGAATATCATCTATATCCGTAATTAATATTCCTTCATTTGATTCTATTAAACACGGATATAGAATTCTTATAAATTGACTAATAAATACTGTTGAAATTCCTTCAATCGGTTTATAGTAAATAATATGATCACTATATAATTCTAAATTTTTATCTTCCTTATCAGATATCACTATAATTTTTATTTTTATATCTGGATAAAATTTTTTCCAAGCCGAAATCCATAAAGGTATTAAAGAATAATAAAATTCATTATCATTACAACTAGTTAATACGTAATTGAATTTCATATAAATTATATATAAATTATATTATTATATTAAATTTAATATATAATGCAAAATTATATTAAGTGTTTTGAAAATATTATTTTATTTAATAATGAATTATACCATGATAATTCAGAAAAAATATATTTGAATAATAGATTTAATATAACATATACAATTAAAAATATTAATCTACTTCCAAGTAATAGTTTGGATAATATAGAAGTATATGATAATACAATTCTTTATATTGAAGGTTTTCATGGTAATATGGGACATTTATTATGGGATTATATGTATCCAAGTTGGTATGGATTATTTTTTAATAATGAAACTTTGTGGAATAATAATTTTCAATGGGTAACTAATTTTGATCTTTATCAAAAATGGTCTAAAGGTCCAACCGCTTTTGGTGGTGGTAAAGGAAACAATCGTGGTTGGCATCTAGATTTATTAGAAAAATTTTCAGGATTTCCTGTAACTACATTTAATGATTTATCAAATAAATATCAAAAACCTATAAAAATTAAAAAACTTATATGTGGTATTAAAAATATTGGTATTGCATGTGTTAATAAGGATATAACAATATCAAAATCATTCAGGCTTCATAGTTTAGATCCTGTTGAAACATTTGTAAACAGAATGTTTCATAGATTTCAAATTAAAAGAAATTATTATATTAATGACAATGACAATATAATAAATATAATTTATATTCAAAATAAGCGTTCTTATAGAGGAATTAATGAATTATTTCAAATTTTAAATAGTAAATATAAAAATAAATATAATTTTAAAATTATTAATCTAAAAAATTATACATTTGAAGAACAACTTAATATTTTTAATACAACACGAATAATTATATGTGGAGTTGGAACAGCAAGAACCAATACTCCTTTTATACCAAATGGATCTATTGAAATACAAACAAATAATCATTCTAATATTCCACCTAACTATATATCTTTTTTTGATACACATATTGGAACATTTTCAAATTATGTAAAAGTTATAAATATTGATAAATACCTTGAACATGAATCTAAAAATCAATTAGTTTCAAAAGATCTTGAATTTATTATTGAAAATACATTAACTATATTACCATATAATTTAAAAATAAATATATTAGAAAATATACCAAAATATGTAAGAGAAAATATAGATAAAATTACTAATGAACAATATTTATGTTGGAGAAATTCTGGAAGTAATAGTATTGAAGATCTATTGAATTAATTATAAATTTAACTAAATTTCATCATATACATAAGCCATTAAATCTTGATTCCAACCTGAATTTTCACTAGTTCTTGTTATTAATAACTTATTATCATTAAACTTATATGTATATCCCTCATTCCATAAATAAGTCGGATCTCTATAAATAAAAAATAATTTTTTACTAGATTCATATTTTTTTTCTGTTATAATTTCTTTACTATTTGCTTTAGAAGAACCAATTATTAATTCTTCAATATTATATTTACTTTTTAATACTTCATCTATATATTCTTTAATTATTTTAATTCTATAACCTTCATTATTTCCACTACCAGCCAGATGTAATATATATGGTTTTTTTCTTGAAAAACTGGGTGAAAAATCAGGTGTAAACTCTTGTAATACCCCATAATCTATTCTTACAGATTTATCTTTTATATTTAGAATATTATTATCATATAATTCTAATAATGCCGCTTGTTCCCACACATTTGAAGTTCTATGTTTTTGATAAATTTCTTCATCCATCCATTTTTTTAAAAAATTTATACTATAATCACTATTTTTTATTATTAATATTCCACTATTAATATTTACGTTTTTAATATCTTTACTAAATATTATATCTTTATCTATATTATCATTAATTATATTAATGATATTATTATCATCATTATCATCATTATCATCATTATAAAAAAAAGCATCTGAATCTATCCAAATTATATAATCAAAATTTTGTATATTATTATATATCATTTGTAATTTTTTCCAAGCAACTTGTCTATTTATATCTATCTTATTTGATACTACCAATTCTAAATTATATTTTTTACAATATAATAAATTTATAAAATGTGCCAATTGTGCATATTTTTTTATTCTACCATCATAAAACATAACTATCCCTACGTTCATTATTTAATATATTATATAGATAAAATCTATATAAATTTATTTTATCTATATAATATTATGGAATTAGATTTAGTTACTATTATAATACCAAGTTATAATAGATTTAAATATTTACTTAATGCAATTGATAGTGTTTTAAATCAAACCTATAAAAATATTGAAGTCATAATTGTTAATGATTGTTCTACAGAAGAAGATTATTATAATTTTAATTTTAAAGAATATTTTGGAGATAATGTTTTTATTACTCATTTACCAAGAAATTCTAGATCATATTTGGGTAAAGTATGTGGTGGAGGACACGCTAGAAATATAGGAATCATGTTATCAAAAGGTAAATATATTGGATTTTTAGATGATGATGATTATTATCTACCAACTAAAATAGAAAAACAAGTTAATGCTATGAAACAATATAATTGTAAAATGTCTTGTACTGAAGGATTTTATGGAAATGGAATATATGATTCTAATAAAATCTATAAACAATACCATTATAATGGTTATTACTGGAATGCATTATTAAATGGATCATTTAAGAATAAAAAAGAATTATTAAAAAAAATGTATGAGAATGATATTAATATTTGGAATAAAGAATCTGTATTTACTCATAATTGTACAATCTGTTCATCAGTCTTAATAAATTCTGACTTAATATCTAAAGTTGGATATTTTCCAATATCTGGTTATGCTGAAGATTGGGCTTATTGGAAAGAAATTATTAAGAATACCAATTGTGCATCTATTCGTGAACCACTTACTTATATTGATAATAATCACGGAAATGGACGTAATTGGTAAAATTAATAAG
>Ga0233412_10000759_pt1 | contig 17971 bp, 17 predicted proteins | sample Na_anoxic_4_MG_FD_180667 | JGI IMG/M metagenome (GOLD analysis project Ga0233412, IMG submission 180667) | Seawater microbial communities from Saanich Inlet, British Columbia, Canada - Na_anoxic_4_MG | ecosystem: Environmental > Aquatic > Marine > Inlet | place: Canada: British Columbia...
TGTTGCATTTTTTTTATTACAATTTTCACATAATCCAATTAATTTTTTTGAATTATAATGAGACTTTTTTAATGTTAATATACTCTTATCACCAGCATATTTAGATCTAATATTAAACGCATTTTCTAAGAATATATCGTCTAAATGTAATGATTTACATACCTCTAATCCATACATATTATTTCCAGGGCCGTCCATTAATTTTCTATTATAAACTAATGAATCAATTTCTTTATTATATGCGACTTGCATATGTTTAAGAGATAACGTATCTAGTTGTTTTATTTCATCAAAGGATATAATTTCATGTAAATGTGTTGCAAATATAAAAGAACTTTTTCTTTGAATTAATGATTGTATACCAGAAACAAAAATACCTACAGCAGATGCTATTTCGGTTCCTGAACATAATTCATCTCCCAATATTAAACTATTTTCATTTGATAATTTAAGTATAGTTCTTAATTCGGACATTTCTACAGCGAATGTGGAAAGTCCTTTAAACAAATTATCATTACCTATAATACGTGTAAATATATATTGATAAGGAGAATATATAAATTCTTCACATGGAACAAAAAATCCAGATTGCGCTAATAATACAGATATGCCAATTGATCTAATAAAACTAGTCTTACCAACTGCGTTTGTACCATATAATAATATTCCATCTTTATTATTAATTCCTAATTGCACATCATTCCCCACATATAATTCATTTGTTTGTAATTTTTCAATTAATGGATGTCTTAAATTTTTTATTTTAACATAAGATTTAGATTTTAATTCCAGAATTGGTCGACAATAATTATATTTATAAGCAATACAAGCTTTTGTATGTATAATATCTATTAAAGTAACAAATTCTGTTATATTCTCAAGTGTTGATTGGAAAGATTGCATATTATTAATAATATCATTATAAACAAAAGATATATCATCTTTTAATCCAGTTTTAATTGAAGTTATTTTATAACATATTGATTTAATATGATTATTAGTTATAATATTATTACTGGCTGATTGATGTTTATATTCCAAATTATTTTTTGATAAATCAAATCTTATTATTGAATCATCTCTATTTAATAATTTAAATTCAACAATATTTTCTTTATCCGTTAATACAGACTCTAATAACTTACAACGTCTACTAGTACAAATTAAAGCAAAATTATTCTTTTCAGTTTCATGTATTTTTACAAAATCTGTTGTTTTACTTTTTTCTGGTATTAATTTATTTAGATATTTCCTTATTTCTTCCAGTAAACATTCGTTAGTTTTTAATTCAATAGTTTTATTATCTAAATCATGGTTGATTCCTTCTTTTATAAAATTTATTTCAAATCCAGATATATTATCACATGATTTAGCTAGTTCTAAATTTATATTTTTTGATATATAACTTTGTAATTCATCACAAAGAGATTGAATTTTTAATAAATTAGAATTTTTAAAAATTAAATATGAAGTTATATATTTATCATTTTCAATTAATAAATAAATTTCTTTAATTATTGTTAAGTTATTATATAAATTATATACAGATTTTGGTGTAATTTTCTTTAAAAACATAGATCTCTCATACCTTGACAAATCTTTAATATAAGATAATTTTGATTTTATTTCGTCAAATTTATCTTTTTCCATATTATTAAGTAAATAATCAGTTATTTCATATTCTTTATTCAAATAATCAATATTTTTAGTGGGTGAAGTTATTAATCTATAAAATTCTCTTTTTCCCATAGATGTATTACATTCATTAAGCATGCTTGATATAGAAGAAAATTTACCCTTATAATTATTATCATCTATAATATTCAGTTGTTTCAAAGAATGGTTAGCTAAATATAAGTTTTCTGAATTATTTTCTAATTTAGGATACGCTACATTTTTTATAAGATGTGGATTATGTTGATAAACGAAATCCAATAAAAAACAAAAAGATTGATTTGCATGAGTGATAGAGTTATAGTCTTGAGAAAATATATCAAAATAATTATCTCCATAAAATCTATTTATAACTTCTTTTTGATAAATTTGATTTTCACAATTTAAAGCTTTTTTGCTCTGTATATGATTTACATCATTCAAATTTATTTTATGTATTTTTATAGAATTTAGATTTATAAAAGAAATTATTGATTCAAGTAAATTATTATCAATATTTGATATTAAAATGGTTTCACTAGGCTGATAAATTGAAATAAACCTTTCTAAATCATCATAAGTGGTTGGATTATTAAAATAGGGCTGTTCAATTTGAAGAATATGAGTTTTACCAGTAATTATATTAATATTTGAAATACCCATTATAATATATTTGCCTTTCATTATTGAATTATTTTCAATTACATCTATCCATATTGTACTTAGATTATTAGATAAAACAGATGTATCATTAGAAAAATAAGTTCCAGGACTATATATACCTGCACAACTTCGGGTAGTATTTTTAGATGGTTGATCTTGTACATATACTACAACGGTAAATCCTGCATTTTGTAGTTTTTTTAAATATTTTTCAATCATTATATCTTTAAAACCAGCCATCATAACAATTTTAAAGTCAGAAGAAACACAAACGTTTTTTTCAGAAATATTTAATTCACATATTCTTGAAAAATCATATAACTGGCTACCCTCTATAAAATTATCATTCTTTAGACCATATACTTCAAAAAAAGAGCCGACTTGCATTAATAAAATAGTATTATTACCATATTGATTAATATATTTTTTCGTTAAATTAAAATATTCTTTTATTAAAGACATGATAAAATTAGTATTATGTCTTTAATCTTTTTTAATTTATAAATTATTCAGGCTTCTGAAATCCAACATCTACAAAAAAAGGTTGATTATTATCCCAGAAATGAATTATTTTATTTTTTAAATAACTATATGATGTTTTATCAATAATACCAAATCTATAATACAAAATTTTTAATATTAAAAGTAAAATACAATTTAAAAAAGGAATGTTCATCCCTGAATTATGTTCATCTAAAACTAATGATTTGTGTTTTAAACTATAAATAGATATCTCCATTTTTAAATTATTATTTTCATCCTTATATTTAATTTTTGTTCCGTTTATAGTGTTTGGAATTGATTTTATTTTAGATACCACAGGTTTAAAATCCCTCTTATCTAAATTTAATAAATGAATTAATTTTAAAATAGTAGATTCTTGATTTTCAGTAAAAATATCTATGTCAATATCACTATAATGTTCTAAAAAGTCAATACGTTGTATGCTACCATAAAAATAAATTGGGGTTTGTAATGTTTTTTTTATATTAAATAATATAGAATGATACCTTTTAGGTATATTATTATACGTAGTTTCCATAATAAAATTATTATATATTATTTTTTTTACAACTATTCAGATTTTAAAAAATTATCCATTAATGTCTCTCTATTATAATTAGTAATTTCACCTGTAGTCATAGCCGATTCATATAATTTCCTTAATATATTGTTTGGTGCATTAGAACCAGATTTTATTAAATTATGTTTTTTCAAATATTTTTTAACTTCATTAATTGATTGTCTTTTTAAATCATTACATGCATCAATAATGTTTTTACGTGTTTTATTACTTTTAATTAATATGGAAACATGTCGATTAGAAATAGATTTTCCTAAAGTATATTTTTTTTTTGTGGTTTTAATTGTTTTTCTATTAAATGGATATGATAATTCTTTTTTAGGTGTATAATCATCGATTTCAATATCATTTATATTTTTATGTTTTTCTTGAATTTTTTCTTTTAAATCATTTAATTTTCTCTCCCTCTCCGAAATTGATGTTAATTTATTTTCATTTAATTGTTGTAATTTTTGTGTTTTATTCCATGTCCTATAAGTTGGTCTTGTTCCATTTTTCAATATACTATGTGGCCATGTACTATAAGTTGGTTTTGTTCCATTATTCAAATTACTATATGGATCATTCTGAGTAATATTTATATTAATTGGTTGATGTTTAGATGCTGTCTTCACATTATTAATATCATTTGTAGTATTGATATCTATAATTTCAGGTATAAATTCTGGTTCATTAATATCAGGTTTAACTATTTGTGGTTTTATATTTAAATCAATTGGTACAGTTTCTATAGTTAAAGGTATAATATTATTTTCTAAATTATTTCCTAAATTATTTCCTAATTCTTTTGGTAACTCAATTTGTATATCACTTTGTGGAAAAACTGTGGCATTTGAATAAATATTATTATAATTTTTCATAGTTTTTTTTTCCATATTCATTTTGTTAATTTGTTTTTGATTTATAGCATTTTGTTTTGATAAAGAAGTTAAATAATCTAGTGAATCTTGAAATTCATCACTATATTTTTCTTTAGATTCTATATTTTTTATATCAGATTTATGAGACAATTTATTATCATTTAAATTTGATATTTCTTTTTGCTTAAATTGTTTTATTCTATTTAAAAATTTATTTTTTAAAACATTTGATGATATTGCGGGGTTAATAGATTTAGGTTTTTTTGGTTTTTTATCTTTTTTTAGAGTTTTTGATGAATTATATGAAAACAAAGTTGGATTTATTTCGATTGTTTTATTCATATTAATTAAATAATATAATCATATATAAATTAGAACAAATATTAACTATATAAAGTATTCATTAAATAATTCTTAAAATATACATCTTCATTATTATCAATCTTATTCTCTAAATATTTTTTAAAACCATTTTCAATATCTAACATATTAATTTTTTTTTTATGTTCTTCAGATAATCCAAATATACGATTACTATGTGCAATTTTAATTTTGGATATGAATGTTTCTATATCCCTTCCAAAAAAAATAAATTTATCTTTATTTTTTTCAAACCATATTTCATTTATATTACAATTTTCTTGAATTTCCCAACCGATATCTTTTATTTTTTTTAAAAAAATATTAAACAAATCTTTACTATTATAATTATCAGTTTTGAATCTCCATACAAATCTAGATTCTAATCCTTTATTATATTTAAAAAAACAATTAGTTAATTCGCTTTCATACCCAGCTATAATTACCATTAAATTATCTTTATATTCACTTAATGCTTCACAAAGTGTGTCAATACATTCTTTTGAAAAACTATCTTTCTTTTCACTATTACCAAGAGCATATGCCTCATCTATAAATAATACCCCGCCAATACATTCATTTATAACCTCTTTTGTTTTAATAGCAGTTTGACCCAAATAACCAGCAATTAAATCACTACGTGTTACTTTTTTAAATGTACCTTTTTTTAAAACACCTATTTTAGAAAATATTTTACCAATTAATTTCGCTATTTCAGTTTTACCAGTACCAGGTGGACCAGACAATACAGTATGCATAAAATCTCCTTCTGAACCAATATTTAATTTTTGTATAAAATAGATTATTTGATCTGAAATATTAGATTTTAATTTTTCCATCCCGATCATATTATTTAGTTTTTCAAGAGGGGATTTTATGTTATGTAATGCTTTTAAATCAATATTATAATCAAATTTACTATTGTATTTATAGTTATTAATTATACTAATAATATCAGTTATGTTATTAATCTCACAATTTATAACTATTTTTTTTTTTATATGAGTTTTTGGTGAAGAAAATTTGTAAATATGATCTTTATTTTTTCTTATATAAATTTCTTTTTTATCAGTTATTTTATTTAAAAAATTAGTAATTGTATCTCCTATTATTATTTCATCAAAAGATTTATTAGTTTTATTATCCAGATTTTTGATAAATAATTCATATTTAAGTTTCATAATACAAGTTAATTGATATTTATATTTAAATAATAATTAAATATAAATGAAAATATATAATATATAATAAAAATTCATAATTTTTAAAAACAATTTAAAAACAAATTGAAATGTAAAATATTGGATAAATGGTGTCAGATTATATGAATAAAATGAATAATTGTAAAGAGAATTTTAATACAAATGAATATACAAATTCATATATAGAAGATCCGTTTACTCTAATGGAATCTTACTTTAAAGGGCAACATCTTGATAGACTAGTAAGACATCAGTTAGAATCTTATAATAATTTTATAGGATTTCAACTTATTAGAACAATTGAAATGTTTAATCCCGTACATATTGCATCAGATCATGATTATAATGTTAAAGAAAAAAAACACTCATTAGAAATTTATATAGATTTTACAAATTTTCAAGTGTATAGACCACAAATCCATGAAAATAATGGAGCCATAAAACTTATGTTTCCTCAGGAAGCAAGATTAAGAAATTTTACTTATTCTTCCTCTATGACTGTAGATATAAATATAAAATATTTAATTAGGACTGGTAAACAATTAGAAAATGTACAAAGTATTTATAAAACTTTACCTAAAATACATATTGGAAAGCTACCTATAATGCTTAAATCCAATTTATGTGTTCTAAATCAGTATAAACATTTTGATAATGTTAAAACTGGAGAATGTAAATATGATGCAGGTGGTTATTTTATAATTAATGGTTCAGAAAAAACTGTATTAGGACAAGAAAGAGCAGCAGAAAACAGAGTAACATGTTATAATATTTCAAAAAATAATACTAAATACACATGGATTGCAGAAATAAAATCAGTTCCTGATACAAAATGTATTTCACCAAAACAAATAAATTTATTATTAAATTCAAAAAATAATGGATTTGGATATTCAATTTATGTTCAAATTCCAAGAGTAAAACAACCAATTCCATTATTTATATTATTTAGAGCATTAAATATAGTTTCTGATAAAGAAATATGCGAAATTATACTTTATGACGCGGATCATAAAGATAATGAAGATTTATTAGATAAATTACAAGCTTCAATAATTGAAGCAAACAAATATCTTTGTCAAGAGGATTGTATAAAATATATTAATTCTTATGCTATGTTTACTCCTATGAATATGGATAAAGAATTAGGAGCAATTAAGAAAATGAATTTTACAATAGATATTTTAAATAATGATTTATTTCCACACTGTCATACTAAAATACAAAAAATATATTTTCTAGGATATATGGTAAATAAGTTAATTAAAACTGCTTTTAGAACAAAAATACAAGATGATAGGGATTCATATATAAATAAAAGAGTCGACCTTACAGGTTCCTTGTTAAATAATCTATTTAGAAATTATTTTAACAAATTGGTGAAAGATATGGAAAAACAAATATTACGCGAAATAAATAATGGATCTTGGAAATCGACAGATGATTACGAAAATATAATTAATCTTACGAATATTTACAAAATTATTAAATCAAATACTATAGAAAATGGTATTAAACGCGCATTAGGAACAGGTGACTTTGGTATTAAACATACAAATTCTAATAAAGTGGGTGTTGCTCAAGTTTTAAATAGACTAACATATGTTTCTAGCTTAAGTCATGCTAGACGAATTTCTACTCCTACTGATAAAAGCGGTAAATTAATTCCACCACGTAAATTACATAATACATCTTGGGGGTTTCTATGTCCTTCTGAAACTCCCGAAGGACAATCAGTTGGTATTGTAAAAAATCTAAGTTTAATGACACATATTACAATTAATTCTGATCCATTACCTATATATGAATACATTTTACCTAATATAGTTGAACTAAAAGATATTGATTCTGTTAAAACTTTATTTAATAGAGTAAAGGTTTTTATAAATGGATGTTTGGTAGGATATTGTGATCATGCGTATGAGCTATTTTGTGATCTTAAAGATAAAAAATCTAAAGGTATTGTTAATATCTATACAAGCATAGTATTCGATTTTAAACTGAAAGAATTAAAAATATGTAATGACGCAGGAAGATTAACACGTCCTTTACTCCGTATAAAAGATAAAAAAAGTTTGTTAACTAACGAAATAATTATAAATATTAAAAATGGAAGTTTAAAATGGGAAGATTTATTATCAAATACTTCAATTAACTCATCTATTATAGAGTATATTGATGCTGAAGAACAAAGTTGGTCTATGATATCCACATCACCTATTATAGATTTAAATGAAAATAAAAAATATACTCATAGTGAAATTCATCCATCAACCATATTTGGAGTATTAGGGTCATGTATTCCTTTCCCCGAACACAACCAATCTCCGAGAAATACATATCAGTGTGCTCAAGCAAAACAAGCTATGGGAGTTTATGTAACAAATTATCTAAATCGTATGGACAAAACAGCATATGTATTAAATTATCCTACTAGACCACTAGTGGATACACGAGTTATGAATATGATAGAACTAAATAAAATACCTTCTGGAACTAACTTAATTGTAGCAATTATGACTCATACTGGTTATAATCAAGAAGATTCATTATTAATCAATCAAGGTTCAATTGATCGTGGGATGGCATTAGTTACTGTATATCATACTGAAAAGGATGAAGATAAGCAAAAAATAAATGGTGATGAAGAAATTAGATGTAAACCAGAACCATCCAAAACTAGAGGAATGAAAATGGGAAATTATAATAAAATAAATTCCAAAGGAGTTATTCCAGAAAATACATTAGTCGAAAACAGAGATATAATCATTTCTAAAATAACTCCTATTAAAGAAAATAAAAATGATCATACTAAATTAATAAAGTTTGAAGATCAAAGTAAAATTTATAGAACAAATGAAGAGACATATATTGATAAAAATTATATTGAAAGAAATGGTGAAGGATATAATTTTGCAAAAGTAAGATTACGTACAGTTCGTAAACCTGTTATAGGTGACAAATTTAGTTCAAGGCATGGGCAAAAAGGAACAATCGGAAATATTATACCTGAATGCGATATGCCATTTACAAAAGATGGATTAAGACCAGATATTATTATAAATCCACATGCAATTCCTTCTAGAATGACAATAGGTCAGCTAAAAGAAACATTACTTGGTAAAGTACTGTTAGAATTAGGATTGTATGGTGATGGTACATCATTTGGAAATTTAGATATTAATACAATTGCTACTGAATTACATAATAATGGGTATGAAGCTCATGGTAATGAATTATTATATGACGGAACAACTGGTGAACAGCTTGAGTGTGGGATATTCATAGGACCTGTATTTTATCAAAGACTTAAACATATGGTAAATGATAAGACACATAGTAGATCTATTGGACCTATGGTTAATTTAACTCGACAACCTGCTGAAGGAAGAAGTAGGGATGGTGGACTAAGATTTGGTGAAATGGAAAGGGATTGCATGATTTCTCATGGTGCAGCTCGATTTACAAAAGGTAGATTATATGATGCATCTGATAAATATGAAATATATGCATGTAGAAAATGCGGTTTAATATCAGCTTATAATGATAAATATAACATACATTATTGTAGAACTTGCGATAATAGGTCTGATTTTGCACAATTAAAAATACCTTATGCATGTAAATTATTATTCCAAGAATTAAATACTATGAATGTAGCACCTAGATTTATAACTCAACATTAAATTATTATATGTAATTATTTATTTTATATTATTTATTTAGCTAATTTTTTTTATTTAACTAAATATTTATTTTTATAATTTATCATTTGCTTGAATAAATGCTATTTAAAACAAATCTGTTAATTTATAGGTAATATATGTTGTTGAACCAAATAACACACCTCCCCATAAACCATCAATTAATACTGTTAACCAGCTATATTTATCAAATATTGCTTTATTTGTTAAATCATATATAAAATAAATTATCCAACCCAAAAATGCTGCTTCTAATGGTGTTTTATTTTCTTTAATAATAAAATAATTTAACCCAAAAATTATAAATAAATATGCTAATATTACAGCTGTCATATTTATTCTCATCTTCGAATTCTGTATTGTTTTTATTTGTGACTTAAATAAACCACTTGCTACATATCCCAACCAAAAACTATCTATTACAACCAATAGTACACTTGCAAATAAATATTCTAAATACTTCATTTATATATTTTAATATTATTTTAGCATTTAATAGTATAAGTTTTTTTCGTTAGCTATTATATAATGACATCTGTAGGATACTTTGGAGCAATTGGTGGTAGTGGTGGTCAATCATCATCTTATGTTATTGATATGAAAAATCCAGGACATGCCATTCAAGGATATATGCCACAACAAAATCAAACTGTTGATAAAGATTATAATCAGTTTGAAAACATTCGTTTTAAATTAAAAAATGCTTGGAATACTAATTATCAACGTCAACTTAGACAACAAAAATTAAAAAAATCTATAACTACACCATTTAGAGCTGTTAATAACGCAGGTGATTTAATGAGCAGATTGAATTACTCTTGTGGTGGTCCATGTCAAACACCACAAAATATACCTAATGTACATGGTATTAAAAAAAATCTTGGTTCAATATCAAGTTTATGTATTCCTTCTGCAAGTTTTAATTCATTACAACTAAATGCTGATATTCCAGCATCAGCATGTAATGTAAAATATGTATATGATAGCTCAGATTATGTTAGTTATTTAAAACAAAAAGCAGTAAATAAAAATTATAATGATCTAACATACGGAGGTAATGATTATAATGCATCACAAAGCGCTATTAGAGCTATTAGAAGATATTAAAATATATTGATATGTATAATGTATAAAGGATCTGATAAACAGAATAAAAATAAACATTTATCAAGACTTATTTATAAAAATGAATCATTTATAAAAGTTTGTAAAAAATGTAATTTTTTTAATGACAAAGCTATATCAAGAAATAAATTTATTTTTTGTTATAAATGTAATAATCCAATTTTTTTTTTATCTTAATTTTTTTTAAATTTTATATTATAAAATTAAATACAATTTTTTATAATATAATATTAATATAAATGTCGTCTACACCATATGGAGTATCAGTTAATAAAGGTTCGATGTCTTATGATAATTATGTTAATTCGAGAATAGTAGGTCCTTTATCAACAAATCAAACACCTTTTCATATGCCATTTCATAGTTATGGGGTACTAAGTGGTATTAGACCTACCCCTCCACAGTTTTATCCATCACAGCAACCTGTTGATGCGAATATGAATACAAATGCTCGCTATCATTATTTAAGAGCAATTACAAGTGCTAAGCAACAAGCCATTAATAGAAAGTTAGTTTTACTTAATAATAGTTCTACGTCAAAGTTTAGTCATTCTACAGGAAAAATGTATAATGTTTCAAATCATACGAATTATATTCCACCAATTCCTTCATCTATGAGAACATATATAGCAAAAAGTAAAGCTGTAGGTCAATCTTCTTATAAAGTAAATCTGCCAAATAATGCACCTATTTCAACAAAAAATTATTATCCTAGTGGTGTAAGATCAACTATAAAAAGAGCTAGATCTGGAGGATGTACAGCTCCAAAGAAAAAGGGTGCAATTGAGAATATAAATCTAGCAAACGGTGCTGTTTGTTGTTGGGGTGGAATTGTGCGTCAAAATTATTAATCATTATTTTTAATAAAAATAAAATATTAATATAATTTATAATGGTTAATCAATTTAGCGCTAGAGGAATAATGGGTGGAGGACAACGTACGTGGCCAAGCTTACAACCAATGTCAGGTTTAGGAAGTTATGGTAGAACAAGATCTGCTATATTAATTGGAGGTCCCAGATCATCAATTGCAAATCAGGGTAGAATTTATCAATTTGCCAAATCTAAAGGAAAAGGTGATGCATATAAATTCTTTTTAATAAATTCATTAGGACCAGGATATGTATATAAAAATGCATTGTCAGTAATATAATAAATTTATTTTCTCTAAATATTTATATGAATAAGTATTTAGTCGAATTTTTAGGAACGATGCTTTTAATGTATTCTGTTGTTGCAACAGGAAATTGGTTAGCAATTGGTGGTGCTTTAGCTATTGCATGTTTATTTGGTGGTCCGATTTCAGGTGGAGCATTCAATCCTGCGGTTGCATGTGGAATGTATGCATCTGGTTCATTAGCAAAGGAAGATTTGGTTCCTTATATGATTGTTGAAGTTTTAGGAGCTTTAGCAGCAGTATATTTATATAAAAACATGGTTAATAAAGCAAATCCTAATAGTAATTAATCATTTATATTATTTTATAATAATAATATATAAATGAAATATAAAAAACATAGAGGAGGAGGTATATTAGATAATTTGACCGCCCAGATGAAAGCATTTGCCGATAAAAGTAAAAAGACAATAACAGAAGGAGCACAGGGAATAACAGATGGAGCAAAGAAAATAACAAAAGGTGAAGATAATAGTACCTCGGTGGCATCATCGTCGATGTCAACAACGAAACCACCAGTCCATCGCGATCTCCATCACGATTTTCCTCCTCCACAACAAGGTCATCCAGATTTACGTCAACAGCCTCAACCAACAACAGGAGGCCCCGTATTTGAACCCCCTCCTGGAAATGACGACCAATTTAAAGGAGGTTACAAACCAAATAGCTGTTTAACAAATATAGCTTCTCATGCTGCACCTTATAATGTTCCTACTGCACAACCACAAGTTTGGTTAGGTGGAAAATCGCGCAAATATAGAAAAGGTTCTAGATCAAAGACACATAAAGGACGTTTAGATTTTACAACAAAGAAAGGAGATAAAGTATTCCATAGAAAAGGTCATTATGTGAAAAAATGTAAAAAACCATTTGAAATGTATGGTGGAAAATCGCGCAAATATAGAAAAGGTTCTAGATCAAAGACACATAAAGGACGTTTAGATTTTACAACAAAGAAAGGAGATAAAGTGTTCCATAGAAACGGTCATTATGTGAAAAAAAGTAGACGTCCTTATCAAAAATAAAAATAATATAAATAAATATAAATTAAACATAAATTTTAATTTATATTATGATGGAAGAATATGATCCTTTAAAAGTAGATGAAATAATATTAAATTTAAAATTAATTTCAAAAATTAAACAAAATGAAAAGATGATTGTAATAAATAAAGTATTAAAAGTAGATAATAGACCACTAAATTCTTTTTGGAGATGGTTACAATCTATAAATCGAGAAGATACAATTAATTTTATTGAATTTATAATTAATAGTGGTTTGGAAAATATACAGGAGAGAAATACAGAGATAATATTTAATAATGAATCGATCAAAAAGGAACTAGCAAATACTTTATCAGGTTTAGATAATTTAGGTGCTACATACAAACTTGATAATGTTTCTCTGGCAAAAATAGATATTTTCAAAGAAAAAATAAATCGTTTATGTTTATAGTAAAGAATATAACATTTTTTTTTTTAAATAAATAGGAAAAATATATGATAATAATGAAAATAACAATTTATAATATACTAATTTTTTATTTTGATGTAATGAAGTAAGGTAATAAATATATTTAAATTCTTCAAGTGTTATATTTCTATCATTTAGTATTGGTAATATCATATTATATAAATAATTAAAATCATTTATCATTTTATTAAAATCTATAAAAATTGTAGGTATATTATATTGTGTCATTTTAATAATATAATGTGTAATTGATTTTTCATATAATAAAATTTGTGTTTCAACAGTTTTGCATTCTACAAATCCTCCAGGAACATCGTCGTTATTATAATCTTTCTTAATAATATTTTTATCGTTAATATTTTTCCTTGAATAAGCGGATTCATTTATATCGCGAATTGGTAGAATAAAATATTTTATATTACAATTATTATATATATCTTCAATTTGATTTAAAAAAAGAGGATTTTTTAATATTTGATGATTATCTGTATATATCCTTTCCATTCCAGAATTACAATTATTAAAAATAAAATTTTGATAATTATTTTTATCAAATCCTGTATCAAAGTCTAATAATGTAAATAATAAAATTAGAAATGTTGTTCCACATCTTCCAGTTCCTGAAATAAATATTTTTTCCATATAATAATTAAATATTTAAGTTTTGTTTATTTGCCCTTTCCATTAACTTGATAAATATAAATACGGCAATAATTGTTAGTCCTCCAAAATAAATTTGGGTTACAGGATCTGGTGGTAAATCTATATTTTCTGGTTGTAAATCTATGTTTGATTGAAACATTTCTCTACAACTAAATCCTGTAACAGGATTTTTATTATCAGTAAAGATACATGGGCTCATGGCTTTTATATCAATTGTTGTTACATAATGTGTTTCAGATGACTTATTATTATTATTGTCAATTGTTTGCATAGTTAATTCTTGACAATCCGGAGTTGATCCAGATAAAAAAGATTGCATAATAGTGAATGGATTTAATACAGATAAATTTCCCATAGCTCCAGGAACTAATCCTTCAAAATCTGAAAAATTAACTCCCATACCAGAGGATATAAATGGTATACTACCATCAGGAACATTATCAACATAAATATATCTATCTACTTTGTTACCAGAAGGATCTTTACATTTAGCTCCAGTTTTTAAAAAGAATTTATTGCCTAAAGGTCCTCCAGTTGCAGATGCTTTACTTTTTCCAGTTACTAATACTTCAACATAATCAATTAGTCCATCTATATTTTTACCTAATGCTGATAAACTCCCTTTTGTACTCATACCAATTTGACTTGGTGTATTTATGTTTTCATAATATGGATATGTGGGCCCTAATAACCTTTTTTCAACACCCCCAGGATCATTTAATACTTCCTCAAATAAATTAGACATATTAGCTATATATTAAATATATAATATATTTAATATAATAAATTCAATTATGATGTACCGGTTACATTCGCAGGTTTGCTTCCTGCGATACTTTTACCATAATTTGCATGAGCTTGAACGAGTTGATTAACTTGTTGTTGAAGTTGTGTAACATTTCCACTTAAATCAGTTATAATTGGTAAAATAGGTTCAATTTTGTTTAATTGTCCTCTTAATACTTCTATATTACCTGCATTTTTTTCAGCTAATATCATACTATTTTTATCATATGATTGATAATTTTGGTTTCCCTCTCTAATAGTAGTAAAATATGCTAAAAATATTTGATACCATATTAAAAATATAAAAAATAATATTAATCCTATTATCAAATAATTCATTATATATATTATGTATTTTTATTTTCTATATTATAAGTATAATGTCTACAGCTTATTATCCACAAGGAATGAGAACTATGCCTGCTGGTGGAAGAATGAATGCTTCTTTTCCAAGTCAATATACTAGTTGGAAAGGTAAAGGTATATTTAGTAATCCTATTGGTATCGCACCAAGTCACGTAAGACCTTTAACAAATAAAGATAGTGGAAATGTATTTAAATCAGGTTCATACCCTTCAAGATATCCACAAAATACAAGAACTTTTCTTCCTCGACCATTAAAGCAATATAGAAGAGGAAGAGTTATACCTTCTACAGAAATTCAAAATCCTATACCAGATAATAATGTTGCTAAAATGGAAACAGATTTAATAAATTATAATATGAATAGATATGTTAAATCTAGTGAAGGGTTTTCTGTAGGAAATGGAAGGTTTGGGCATGGTCTAGTCTCATATATACAAGATATGCCAGGTGGTTATACTGTAAAAGAAAATGAAGAACATGTATATGAAGGAATAAATATGGGACCTTGTGAATATTGTGAAACTGTCAAAGGTAATCATTATCATTCAAATGTAGATGAAATAGGTGTGAATAAAGCATCAAGTGGTGAGATGTGTAAAATTTGTATGAAATATAAAGGACTAAAACATTCCCATATTGAAAAAGATAAACTAAACCAATATTGTAAACCATGCGAAGGTGTTGGAGTAGTAGTAGATTATATGCCCACTACAGCAAATTTAACAGATAATCCAGAACCAAAGTCACAAACCCCAACTTTTTGCTGTAATGAACAGTATAAAGCAAAACGAAGATCAATTTATGCAAGTACAAATTTAAAAAGAGGTTATTATAATTCACATTTTCAATATATGCAAAATAGGTGTCAAACATATAAACAACGTATATTTAATTTTCAAGATAATAAGGTTCCTATTACACAACATCTTATTAATTTAGGTTTTACACCAGAACAAATTGCATCTGCTAAACCAGGTAGTGCTCTCTCGCAATTAAATGTTTATGAGGCAAATTGCTATCCAAATGCAGAAATTTTTGAAGCAACTGAATATGCTATTGTACAGGCTATATTAAATAAATATCTATCAAAGGGTTTAATAAATTTGGAAGAATATACTGATTATACAACTGTGACAATTGTATCAACATTTAAATCACTTTTCGATTTAACAAGAGGTTTTTCAGATGAATATATAAATGAAGCAAATAAGATTTTGTTTGAGAATTTAAAGTTACCATCACTTACTGATCCATCACTTGGAAATATTGGTCCGCTTAATTCAAGATCAAGTTGTAAAAGAGTAATTTATAAACCTAATAATCCTCAATTTGCAAAACAAGGAGCTGTAAGTAGTAGTACAAGACTTCTAAAATTAACAGTTGATACTATATCAACTAATGCTGCATCTATGAATAATAATACAAATATAGGTAGTGGGTTATATACTGCTAATGAATTATATAGAGGAAATAATAATTACGTAGCAAATTTATACAAAAATAAATCTCAAGAGAAATGTAATGCTCCTCCACCTGCTTTAATCCAAGGTGTTTATCCATATCAAAATAAAAAACAGTGTTCTTATAAAAATAAATTACCAGAATATAGAGTTCCTATTTCACAACCATCCCCATATCGTAATTATATAGGAACAGTTTTCCCCTCTGGACATTACACTCAGATGCCACGTACCTATCAAAATCCATCTAAATAAATATAAAAATTAAATATAAAAAAATTAAATTGATTCAACAACTTCATTTTCATTAAGTTTACTATTTTTTGATAAAAATATATTAATTTGATTAGAAAATTTATTGCAAGGAATTTTATATTTATCACACCAATTTATACATTTTACCAAATTAGTTTTATAGAAAACACTTAATTTATCAGTATCAAACCTATTAATTAATAAATTTATTAACACATTAATATTATCTAAATTTTTTTGTCCAATAATTATGTTTATATCTCTCACCTTGTTTAAAAAAAAAACAGGAAGTGTCGAATCAAATATATTATTTATATTAGTACTATTGTTACATAAACTTTTAATTTCTTTATTATTTAAAAATCCTTTACATAATATATATTTATCATTTATTAGTGGTGCTGAAATTATTGGTTTTAAAATATAAGTTTTATCAAATAAATATGATAATAAATATATAATTTGATTTATAATTGAATAATCTAAATTTGGAACTTTTATTATAAAAATTCCATTTTCATTTAAATGATTCAATACTAACTTAATTATTTTATAAAATGATAAATTTAAATCACAATTTGATTCATAATCATAATTATATATAATAAAATTATATTGTTCATCAATATGGTTTTTTATAAAATATCTATCATTCTCATCAAAATTTTGTTGAGCTCGATGATATTTTATTGAATTAGTAATATCTTGTTTATCATCATGGGAAATATAAATAGAAATTGAATTATCCATAAAAAAATTATTTAAATTTATAAATGAAATTAACTCGATAAACACGTAAAATAAAGTTGATTTATAATTTAATTTAGATACACATAAACCCTCATTATCAAATTCATTATATAAATAATAATAATTATCAATTATACTTTCTTTAATATTGATTATACTTTCTTTAATATTGATTAGAGATTTATTATTTACTAATTCAATTAGTTGATTGGTTAAAATTAATAATTGATCATTTAAACTAGGTGAATGTGGTTTAAAATTTTCTTGTAAATAATCTTGGTGTTTAATTTTATAATCGTATGTTTTTGGTATTAAAAAATAAGACATTTCTTATATTTTAATATAATTAATTGTTTAAATTAATCTTCTTCAATTATATTTTTTTTTCT
>Ga0233412_10000760_pt1 | contig 17965 bp, 17 predicted proteins | sample Na_anoxic_4_MG_FD_180667 | JGI IMG/M metagenome (GOLD analysis project Ga0233412, IMG submission 180667) | Seawater microbial communities from Saanich Inlet, British Columbia, Canada - Na_anoxic_4_MG | ecosystem: Environmental > Aquatic > Marine > Inlet | place: Canada: British Columbia...
GGCACACTTACGGCCACAGGCGACCGCAAGGGTAAGTCGTTACACATCACCACCAATGCTACCATTGAAGGCTCACTGGACTCACTGACATCCGAGTGCATGACGTGCAACGGCAATGATGCGTATTTCAACGGTAACATCAATATGACAGCGGCAACCAAGAACCGATTTAATTATGGGGTAGGAGCAGCGGAATTCTTCATAGACGCTACTGGGTTCATCGGAGCGAACAGCATCCAAACTGCGGACCTCACCGTTGCGGATAACGTCTCCATTGGGACCATCCCAGCTGGAATGAAAACGGGAGCTGGTAAACTTTATGTCGGCGGAGACGTATTAATGTCTGGACTCATGGCGGCAGATGCTATCACCGGCACTCACGTGGACGGAAGTCCGGGAAATTGGACGTATGTCACGGGCAGCGGCTTCAATTCCGGAAACTCGCCGCAGGGTCACGGATCTGTAGTGGCGGGTTATTCGCACTATGTCACTTTTTCCTCGACCTGAAGTGTTGAATATGTAACGACACACCGGCTCACTTTTGTGCTGGCCGCCCGCCCGGACACGCCAACCATCACCGGCACCACCATCACCGGCACCGACATCACCGACACAGTTGCCGCACTGAGCGGCGGCAACCTCACCAATGTGACGACCGCTACAGTGACGGGTGCCTTGGCAGCAGGGTCTGTGAATATAACGGATTGCTGCTTTGGCGGTAGCTCAGGTAGCAATCCTTTACAATACGTATCATACACAGACGGTCACCCCACCGCACGGGCGGATCTGACTAACACATAAAACGGTTGGGCGGATCTGAAGCATAAAACGGTGGCATGTTAGCAAATCTTCAGGTGTCGGACTTCGGCACAAGCATAGCAAGCTCTTTACTGGCAGAAGAGTTGCACTATTCATTTTTGTGCGGGGACGGCTTGGCGGAGCGTGACCAGCGTCGGCCGCTCGACCGGGTCGGCGCTCGCCATCATCCAGAGCGGCTGCCCCCAGAAGCGCTCCGCCGGCCAGGCCGCCGGGGCGGCGGCGGCGCTTGTCACGTGCGGATCCAGCAGCCGCACCGTCCCGCCCTCCAGCGCCACCAGCAGGTAGGCGCTGATGCCGTTGTCCACCACCACCGGCGCCCGCCGCAGCTGCGCCCGCAGCAGCGGCTCGAGCGCCGCCCGGCCGAGGGTGCGCTGCCGGCCGTAGTGCGCCGGCGTGCAGCGCAGCAGCCGGCGGCGCACCTCCTGGTCGTCGGTTGCGGCCGGCCGGTACAGCCACTCCCGCACCCGCAGGGCGGGGTCGAGCCGCCGCACCGAGCGAGCCACGTCGGGCGGCTCGATCCACAGCGGCCGCCCCCGGCGCCCCGCCCGGTACGCCGGCCAGGTGCCGGCGTGGCGCATCAGCGTGCGCAGCGGCGGCACCGGCAGCCCGAGCGCCCCCAGCAGCATCTGGCCGCTGCGGTAGCAGCAGCCCCAGCTGTGGTCCGGAAAGCCGTCTATCCCGTAGTAGTAGGGCTGCGCCGTCATTATCCACATCGCCACAAAAAAGTGGACGAGGTTGTGCACTCAGGACATCTTCCAGCGCTTGCTGCAGTTCTTGCACTCGAAGAAGACGGTCATGGATTCGTCCGCCCCCCGGGTCTGCTTCTGGTCCCAGCGGATGTCGCTGCTCTTGCAGCGGCTGCAGCGCACGACACCCTCGACGTCGTCTTCCGGGCCGCCGCCCGTGTCGGGGATGTCGCCGCTGTACAGCTCCCGCTCCTGCTCCTGCCGGCGCAGGTAGTCCTGGTGCCAGCGGCACACCTCGGTGTCCTTGCCGAGCACCAGGTGGTCGGCCTCGAGCAGCGCCGAGGGCTCGAGCCGGGCCATCAGCCGGCCCCGGTTGGCCCGCAGGGCGAAGGCGAGCCGGCGCACCCGGGCCATGTAGCGGGGGCGGTCGCAGCGCCAGCGGCCGAAGAGCTGCCGCTCCACCTCCGCAGCGTAGCCCCGCTGCGCTGCGGTGCGGGCGCCGTCGGCGAGCAGCTCGAGGCAGGCCGGCCGCAGGGCAGCGGTCACGACATGGGGCTGGGGCACGGCGGTGTCGACGGGGAGCAGTGCCAGCATGTGGTGTGTTGGGGTGGGGTGAGGTGGAACGAAAAAAAACGGTCATAGGAGGGCGAGATCTGGGGTGTGTTCGTTCTACGATGGATTGTTCCGGATTATTTTCTTGAGGACACAGTAAAAACAAGTTCTCCCATGTCGTGCGTAGGTGCTATCAGTCAACTCGTCGCTCGTGGTCACCACGAGAAGTACCTGGTCGACTCGCCGAACATTACGTTCTGGCGTTTCCGCCACATGCGTCACACAAACTTCGCTCTGGAGTCGTGCATCCAGCAGTGGTCGGGCGGCTCGAGCGGCCTCGGCGACAAGACCTCGCTGCGGGTCAACCGCCAGGGTGATCTCGTGTACTGGATGTACGTGAACATCCAGCTCCCCGGCCTGGCGAACGTCGTCAACCAGCACAACAGCTGCTACTACGGCCACGAGCTTGTGGCGAACGAGGAGGAGGTGTGCCGCTGGGGAGCGGCGGCGGATGTCGTGGCGGCCAACGATGGCTGCAACGGCACCACTCAGATCCCCCGCTACACTAACGCTGTGGGGCAGTATGCGATCCGTCAGTCGTACGTCACTGTGGGGGGCCAGACGCTCGACACCGTGTACGCCGACTACCTCTACATGTGGGAGGAGCTCGCCGGCAAGCCGGGCAAGAAGCTCGGCGAGATGGTGGGCAAGGCCAAGACCAAGACGCTCGCCGAGCACTGGTCCAAGTTCGACCGCACCCTCTACGTGCCGCTCCCGTTCTTCTTCACGATGACCTCGGGCACGGTGCTGCCGCTGGTGTCGCTCCAGTTCCACGACGTGAAGGTCTACTGCGAGTTCAACTCGCTCCAGGACTGCATTGTCAACTACCAGGCGTGCTTCGACGGCGCCCCGACCCGCACTGTCATCCGTCCGCCGCTCCAGAACGGCCGTCTGGCGCCGATCCAGAAGAACGATGCGCTTAGCGACATCCAGCCCAACGACATCAAGACGTCGCTCGAGATCTGCTACGTCTACCTTGATGTCGACGAGCGTGCCAAGTTCGCCGAGGGCGCCTTCGAGCAGCTCATGACCGAGGTGCAGTGCCTCGAGACGACCGCCACCAACCAGCACCAGCGCATCCGCCTCGACTTCAACCACTCGATCATCGAGCTCATCTGGGCGGTCCGCAAGGAGTCGTCTGGCAACTCCAACGACTGGTTCAACTACTCGGGTGTCACAGAGCCCGTGACCGGCGCCAACCGTGATCCCATCACGGTGTGCACGCTCAAGCTCAACAACCAGAAGCGCTTCGAGGCCCAGGAGGGACGCTACTTCCGTCTCGTGCAGCCGTACCAGCACCACACGAACATCCCGGAGGCCTTTGTCTACTGCTACTCGTTCGCCCTCCACCCGGAGGACGTGCAGCCCTCCGGCCAGTGCAACTTTAGCCGCATCGACAACGCCACCTTCGAGTGCCAGCTCGACCCCAACCTCTTCCGCAACAACGCCAACCTCGGCGGCGGCCCGGACGGCGAGGACTACTCCGGCCAGACGGTGGACATCATCATCTTCGCCCGCAACTGGAACGTCCTGCGCTTCAAGCACGGCCTCGGTGGCAAGGCCTTCGCCAACTAGATGCCGTTCATCGCCAAATGCTTTTTTTTTGCTCTGGGGGTAAATCAGACACGCTAAATGTCTATCTCCATCGACTCCTACTGCGAAGCTCGCTCCAGTGACGAGTCAGACGCCGGCAGTCTGGAAGATTTCATCGCTGGCAGCGACGAGGAGGGCTCCGATCCACTGTCCATTACGGATGGCGAGGAGCTGGATGTCGTCAACATCATCCCCACCCGGAAGACGGGCACCCTCCGGCGCTCGACCCGCACCGGCAAGGCGCCGGTGCGCTATGTCGATGACGATTATGTGCGGCTCATGACGGAGGATGTCGACACCGAGGCGGTGGTGTCCTCGGATAACGAGGAGGAGGGGTACGACGGCGAGGATTACGAAGAGCTCTCGGACTCGGAGAGCACCAGCGAGGAGGACTCCCCCCGGCGGCTCAAAAAAAGGCGCCTGTCGGATGAATAACGTATAAATAATCCTCTATCACATATCAAATGGAAGACGATCCAGATCCGTGGTACAGGTCCCCTATCAACCAGGTGCTGCTCGCCATGAGCGGGGTGGTGGTGGCGCTGCTGGTCTCCCTGTGCGTCAAGGTGTTCCGCCACCGCACCATGTGCCCCTCCACCAACGTCCAATTTCTCAGCACCGAGGTCGATATCGTCGGCTACAAATGCAAGCACCGCCTCATCTACGGCCTCGCCCTGGTCTTCTCGCTGGCGCTCCAGATCTTGCGCAGCTGCCTGCGGGTGAAGGAGGTCCAGTGGCGGCGAGACGCCATGAACACGGTCGCCGGCTCGCCGCAGCGCAAGGAGTACCTGGGCACCATCACCGGCTACACCTTCCTGGGGTACACGCTCTACGTGATCAGCATCCTCTTCCTGGTCTCCAAGAACCTCGGCATCCTGGTCATGCTGCTGATCGGCTCCATGATCGGCAACGTGCTAGCCTTCCACCTCCAGCCGGCCGATCGCTTCTCCGTCCAGGAGCAGACGCCGCCACCACTTTAAGACGCAAAATACTGCCGACACGGCTCACAGACCGCCAAGAAGCCGCCCAGAAACTGCTGCGCCAGCTGCACGTAATTGGGCACCAGGTGGGTCGCCCAGCGCTGGACGGACTCCTGATCCGCCGGGTTCTGCAGGTTCAGGAAGTGGGTTCCGCCCCCCAGCGCCCGGCTCGCAAAGTTGCGGCAGCGGCCGCCGCCCCACGAACATCCGGCCGGACCCGACACCCGCATCATGCCGCCACAGTGCACCATGCACTGCACCCGGCCGGCCTTCAGCAGCGAGGCCACCGCCGGCGGCAAGCCGCCATGGAAGGCGCTCTGCTGCTGCTGCTGCTGCTGCTGCTGCTGCTGCTGCTTCTGCTGCTGCTGCAGCTGTCGCACCTGGTTCCAGTAGCGCTGCTGGTCCCATTCGTCCATCTGCCGCTCCCACTCCTCCTTATCCCGGCGCCATTCCGTCTGCTCTCGCAGCCACTGGCGCCGCTCCCGGTCCAATTCGTCTTCCTCCCCCTCCGGCTCCTGGTCCTCTTGCTCCTCGCACACCACCGACATAGCATCCTCGTCCTCCTCTTCCTCGTCCACCATCCCGCCCCCCGCCCGCAGCACCCGCCGGCGCACCGGCACCGCCGCCGGATGCGCCAGGCACCACACGAGAGGCATGGGGGCGTGCGCATCCTGCACCTGCGGCAGGATGCGGGAGCGCAGGTGCCGGGCGGCGGCGGCGCCCAGCTCGTGACGCCGCCGCCGGTGGATCTGCACCAGCTCCCGCAGCAGCGCCGCATCCGCCGGCGCCAGCCGGCCCAGCAGCGCCCGCTGGCAGCGGCGCCGGGCGCTGCCGCCGCCGCCGCCGCCGCCGTCCGGCGGGGCGGCGGCGGCGATGCGGCCCTCCTGCAGCCCGAGCAGCAGCTGGTGGTAGTCGGCGGGTGAGTACGTGCGGTCCATCCAACGACGCAAGTTGTCCAACATTGCCGCTTTTGCCTTACATGATACAAAATAAGGGCTGTGTGTTCGGCACTCGCCCTTTTTATTGTCGCCCGGAGACAACAGCTCATGGCGTCCACCACGCCCGCTCCACCCACGCCCGCTGAAATGAGCAACGAGATGCTGCAGCGGCACATGCAGGCCACATACTTGTCGGGCCACCACAACGACACCAACCTCTTCGGGGGGACCCGGGCGGCGGATCCGCAGCGGCCGTCCTTCCCCCTCCGCCTGCCCGGCCAGTCCCTAGTGCTGCTCAACAAGGCCAGCCGCCGGCTGCAGGTGCAGTCGGCTGTCCCCGCCGTGCGCATTCTGGGACTGTTTGACGATAACCCCCAGCTGCACCACCACCTCGACCAGCTAGGCCAGGACGACGATATTTACCAGGCCCCCATCTTCGGCTACACACTGGTGCCCACCAGCAAGGACCGCACGCCGGAGGAGGAGCTGGCGGCGGTCGACCGCATGCTCGAGGCGCACGCCGCCCGCCTCACTGAGCAGAAGGACACCTTTGAGACTAACGTCAAGGAACGGCGCATGGGGACGGTACCCGAAGATACGCCCCTCCTCGGCGGCCCGGCGGACCCGGCGGACCCGGCGGACCCGGCGGACCCGGCGGACCCGGCGGACCCGGCCCGGTGCTGCCAGCGCCTGGGGCTCGACAAGGAGGTGCGCAGCCAGAAATTTGCCGTCATCAGCATCCTGCGCCACCCGACCGAGCCCGCCGTGTGCGTCTTTGCCGCCTTCGAGGACGAAAAGAGAGCTCGGTGCTACCTCGAGGACACCCTCGCCCCGCAGGTCTCGGACCACCACCTCGACATTGTGCCCATGTACGAATGGATCCACCTCGATGCCGCCATCATGGACGATGATATGGTGCCCCGCCAGTACCGCAACCGCCAACTTAACGAAATTATGCAGGCCAAGCGCTCGCAGCAGAGCCAGGTCGACCAGTACCTGCACCACTGCGAGGAGACCGGCGAGCTCGCCAAGGTCCGGGAAATCGATCTCAGCGCCGAGCCCGCCGCCGAGCCCGCCGCCGAGCCCGCCGCCGAGCCCGCCGCCGGTGGGGCGGATGGAGCGGACTGATTCTCTTGCGGCAAGAGTAAAGCAGGATGGCGCTGCACCTGAGACGCACGCTGTGGGGGTTGTGCGTAGCCATGGCGGTGGTGGTGGTGGCGCTCCTGATCGTGTACGGACGATCTGTGGCCGCTAGCTGATATGCTGGTACAGATCGTGTTCGTTCGCTATGAACCGGGAACACTTATGGGGATCTGGCGGGCCCCACGAGCAGGTTTCGGTCACCCGGCTCCAGCTGAGGTGCAGGGTGGCCGCCGCCCGGGTCAGCGCTACGTATGCTATGCGCACCTCTTCTTCTTCGTCTGTATCGTCCATCAGCACCGGCATCCCCCCGTCGTGCATGCCGACCACATAGACATGTTCGGCCTCCAACCCCTTGGACAGATGTATCGTCATCAACTCGACGCTCGCCGCCGCCGGGTCGACCATGCTGCCGCTCAGGTGGCGCACCAGGTCCGGCAGCAGCGCATGCGCTGCGGCTAGCCGGCGCAGCGCCTCCATAAACGACGAAGATTCGGCTCGGTCCGACGGCTCGGTCCAGCCGGCCAGCGCCGCCTCCGCCACCCGCAGCGCCGGGCCCGCCGCCAGGCCCGGCGCACCGCACCGCCGCACCGCCCCCGCCAGGCCCGCCGCCGGGCCCGCCGCCGGGCCCGCCACCGGGCCCGCCGGGTCAGCGCCGAGGTCCAGGTCCAGGTCCAGGTCCAGGTCCAGGTCCAGGTCCTGCAGCAGGTCGGACCACAGCGTATCCCGCTCGCTGGAGTCGGTTGAGGTGGCGAGCATCAAGAGCGAGCAGCAGCGCTTGGCGTGCCGCCGCATGCCCTGGGCCTCCGGGAAGTAGCGGTGGTAGGGCACGCCCTGGAGCAGCAGCTCGGCCTCCGCCAGGTCGCCGTATCGGTTGGTGCGCACCAGGATGAACTGCCGGCCCGCCGCCGCCCGCACTCGTCCCACTGTCGCTGCCATCTCCTCGGCGACGGTAGGGTACGCCCGCACCGGCACCTTGTCCTCCGTCGGCGCCTTGGTGGGCTCCATGTCCTCCCGGTGGCGCTGGTTCTCGTTTCTCTCCAGCACCCGCTTCGCCGCTCGCACGATGTGCGGCGGGTTGCGGTAGTTGCGGCGCAGCTGCACCGCCCGGGCCGGCGTGTAGCGCCGCTCGAAGTCCTGCAGCTCCCGCACCCGCACACCACGGAATCCATAAATGCTTTGTGCGTCGTCGCCAATAGCTGTCAAGCCCATGCAGCTGCGGTACATTTCTTGAATGATGCAATGCTGCAGCGCATCCAGGTCCTGCATCTCGTCAATCAAGACGTACTGAATCTGCTGGCGGAACGCCGCCGACGCCTCCCCCTGCAGGAACTCCAGCCACTTCCGCAATAAATCATCGTAATCCCAGTACTCACCGTCCTGCTTCATCTGCGTGTACGCTGCCACAACCTGCTGTACCATCGGCGTGCCACCCGAGGTGTGCAGCCGGCTCTTCGCCGCCCCGAGCAGCGGCGCATAACCGTACCGGGCGAGGTGCGGGAAGGACTGACGCACCGCCTGCTCCAACAACTGGTGGCTGTGTTTCTCGTCCAACAAGCAGTACTGCCGGTCGGGATCGTACGTACAAAACACCAGATTCGCCACCGCATGAAAAGTGCCCGTCAGAATACCGTCCGCCGCTGGCCCCACCATGCGGAGCATGCGCTGCCGCATCGAGGCGGCCGCCGCCCGGGTGAAGGTCAGCACCATGATGCGCTCCGGGGCCACCCGCCGCTCCACCAGCTGCGCACAGCGGTGCGCCATCGTCTGAGTCTTGCCGCTGCCCGGACCGCCTACGATCAGCAGCGCCCCCCGCTCCAGCAGCTGCATCGTCGCCGCCTGCGATTGTTCCTCATTCACGGTGGTCATGGTTCGTAATCCCTGCGCTGCCCATTCAGGCGCAATCCCATTTTTTTCTTGCATACTGACAAATAACTGCGCATGAGCGAGCTTCAGAAGGACGAGAAGAAGAACAAGGCGGAGGAGACCGAGAAGAATATCGAATCCACCCTGGAGTACCTCACGCACCTCCTGGAGAAGAAGAAGGCCGCCGAGGCGACCCAGACCTCTCTCGTTACCAACTGCGAGTCGGCGGGCGCCGGCCTCCGGCCCTGCGACCCGCTCATGCCCGGCCACTGCCCGCCGGAGGACGACTTCGAGACCACCTTCAAGGGCATGGAGTGGGCCGACGTCTGGACCAAAGACGCCAAGACGGGGAAAATGATGCGCTGCACCCCCGAGTACCTGCAAGGCCGCCCCTCCCCGGGCCAGGCCCGCACCCGGGATACGATGCGACTCGAGGAGCGCCTGCTCCGGGCCATGCACATTTTCGAGGGCAACTACCACAAGCTGATTGACGCTTCCGAATGGCAGCACATCACGCCGTGCGAGGACGCCACCAACGAAGAGCAGTGCGGCATCATGCGGGACCCCCCCAAGATTAACCAGCAGACCGGCTCCCGGGAATTCCAAGAGCACGGCACTCGCTGCTACTGGGCCCCCACGCAGGATCCGAGCTTCCTGACCAATGCAAAAGAAACACCAACCAAGATGTGTCGGCCCTTTCACGAGTCACCCTACAAGCCCATTCCGATGGATCAGGCGTACATCTCCCAGGTCAAGGCCAACCTGAAGAGTGCGGCGACCGATGCGATCAAAGCGGGGGCGAAACAGTCGGTGGAGAACCTGACCTTGATGGATCCGTACGACCGAGTGCGCACCCGCCTCTCCCCCGATCATTACCGGGACCTCAACAAGTCATACGTCCAAATGTCGCTCTTCCCCATCTCCGAGGTGCTCGCCGCCACCGCCGTGGCGGCGGCGCAACACCACACCTTCCGGAGCATTCTTGACGAACACCGCCGGAAGAAGGGGGGTGGTGAGGAGGACACTACGGTAACCAACCAGACGGCTGTCTCCACCGCCATTATGACCATCACCCCCAATTTGAGTGCGTACATTTACGACAACCCGAACGGCAAAGATAAGTACAGCGAACAAAAAACTGGCGCAGTCGGTGACATCCTCAACGAAGAAGACGGCGAAACCTACCTGCGGACCTCCAATCAGGAAGTCAAGGACACCCTGAACACGTACAAGACACAAGCAGATGTCATAGGCACAGTGCAGACTGCGGTGGACAAGCAGGCTTCCTTGACGTTCAATTACGCCGCATTGAAGCGGAAGATCAAAGAAGTCAAAGACCTGCAGCTCTGTGACGAATCAACAGATAAAGGCAAGTCGCCAAACAACTACGTCTGGAACTTTGCCGATACCTTCGGCAAAGATGGTGAGGACACACAAAAGAAACTAAAGAAGCTGAACCAAAACGGTTTCTTCCTGACCACCATGCTACCCGCTGAGTTTGCGCCGAATGATGCATTGGGTCTCGCCAAGAACAAGGACGGTCACTACGCCAAGGTGGCGAAGAGGGATCTGTGGAAGTTTACGCACGCAGCGCTGACCAGCCAGGCGGTCTTCCAGGCCGAATTCCTCGGGCTGGTGGAGCGCATCCACGGTGAGCTGAAGAACAAGAAGCTGCTGTCGAAGCTGATGATCAAGCGCACCGAACAAGAAGGGCCGGCCGACGAGAAGAAGAACGTCGCCGTCTACGACCTCACAGCGCTCCGAGGGCTGTGGGACGCTGGCAGCGAGGCAATGAAAGCCCTGATTGATACCAACAAGTTCGACGATCTAGCAAGAAAGGCGGATGCTTCAAATTTAACTACAGTTCTGACGACGGGACAAGATCTGCAAAGGGTGCAATTTGGTGCTAGTGCTGACCCGGAGAAACAGAAAAGCGCCAGCGAAATGGCGGCCTCGCTCACAGTGGTCGGCAACAAGGAGAATGGCGAGCAAGCGGTGAATGAGTGGAAGCTGGCGGTGGAGATGGCACGGGCAATGGTAGAATCGTCCTACAAAGGTCTGGGTAAAAGCGGCGATGGTGAACAAACAAAACCTGTCTACGCCAAGGCGCTGCACCTGGCCGGCCTGGGGAACAACCCCAAGCTGCGGTGGCGGGCCAAGGTGGGGGCGGAGGTGCACGTCGCCAACTTCGACAATGCCAACGAGACCGACACGGAGCGCCGGAACCGCATCCAGGCCTCGGTGGCCCGGATCGAGCGTCTGCAGGTGGCGAACGAGCTGAAGAGTGCGCTGCAGAAGGAGCTGCTCCATAAACGTGGAAACCGCATCATGATGGCGGTGCAGACGTCTCTCGAGAATGCCCGGACGCCGGAGCAGCGGTACGAGCGTGCAATCTCGTTTATTCCCACCTTGCTGGCGCACGGAAAGGACAAGGATGGGGAAGAGGGTGGTGTGGAGGTGTTGGAGGTCTTCAATATGGCGGACCGGGAGATCAAGCGCCGCTTCAACACGCCGCCGCACCCGCTCTTCTACAATGAGAAGACCACAAACTCACGTTGGAAACCCGCCGGCTTGGATTCGCAGTGCCAAAAGGACGAACCAGGCGCAGTGACGCTGAGCCAGGAGCTGGCGTGCCGGTACATCAAGGAGGCCGAGGTTGCGGCCAATGTGGCGAAGGAGAAGGCGGACAGTGCGGAAGATATCGGGAAGAAGGTCGTCGACTTACTGGGCAAGAGCCGCACCTCCATGACGGCGGACCGGTACCGCACCAACCTGGCGGAGGCGCTGTCGCTGGAAGAGAAGTACGGATCGGAGAGTTTCATCGATGTGAAGAACAAAACCTACCTGCCGATGCGTACGATCGAGCAGCGGGCGGAGCGGATGGAGCGCCCCTTCTAAGAACCGAGAGGGTTCGTTTTTTTGGTGCGGTAGGGCAAGAGCGGAAATGGACCTGCTGGCGCTGTGCCGCCGGCACCTGAAACAGACGTATGGCGACCGCTGGGAGAAGACGTTGCTGGCGCCGGCGGCCCGGCTGGCGCCGCCTCGCTGCGGGCACCGCCTGGAGGGCCGGGCCCGGCAGATCTTCCACCGGCTGCGGCACGGCGGGCGGTACCCGGCGGCGGCCTTCACGGCGTACCCCGCCGTCGGCACCTATGCGGAGGTGCGGGCGGCCATGGCGGAGCGGCCGGCGGAGGCCCTCAGCCTGGCCAGCCACTGGGTGGCCAAGGTCGAGTGGACGCTGCGGGAGGCGCCGCTGCTGGCGGCGGGGGCCGAGCCGGACGAGGAGGTCTCCTTCCATGACGATTCCGACAGCAAGGCGGGCAGCGAGGGCGAGGAGGCGGCCGAGGCGGCCGAGGAGGCGGCCGAGCTGGCCGAGGAGGCGGCCGAGGAGCCGGCCGAGGGGGGCGGCGAGAGGGCGGGGCAGCTGGCGGCGCTGCGGCGGCAGCGGCTGGAGCTGGAGGCGAAGATCGAGGAGGGCGAGCGCCGCATGCGCTCGCTGCATGGGCAGCTGAGGGTGGCGGTGCCTCCGTCGTTATCGCATGTGCTGGATGTGGAGGATGTGCATCACGAACCAAGCTTCACCCTCCCGGTGTTGGATTTGACGAGTTAGTTGCGCCTGTGCGGCGGCAGCCACCCGCCGGCCCTGGGCCACAATTCAGTCCGGGCGGTTCCGGGCGGCGATGCTTCGTGTGCTGCACCCGGATTATAACGCCTGGCTGCCGCCGGCGGACCCGGGACGTACTGTGCGCTGGCGCCAGCCGGGCGGCCGGAGCGGGGCGTGGGAGCTGGAGTGCCTGGGGCAGCAGGGCGAGCGCTGGGTGCCGGAGGTGGCGGGGTGGGCGCCGGATCTAGCGACCGTGCTGCCCGACCATTACGGGCGAGTGCATCGCTGCCTCGCCCGGCAGCAGGGCACCGAGCTGGTGGGCGGCCGCTGGTGGTTTCCCCGGCGGGGCAAGTACGACGTGCTGCACCGGGCCCTGCAGCGGCACTTCCGCCACAAGCGGCCGCTGTCGACCGTCGTGATGGCGTTCCTGTTCGGCACGGCAGTGTGGGAGCGGCACGGCGAGGCGGCGCCGGAGCGGGCCCGGCAGCTGAAGCAGTTCTTGCGGCAGAAGCGGCGGCACATGCAGCTGGAGCTGCTGGCGCTGGCGCTGCGCCGAGGCCTCTCGCTGGACAAGCTAGTGAGCGGTGGCGTGATCTTGGTGGTGAGCGACGAGCAGGAGCTGCGCTGCGAGTGGCTCCAGCACAAGCACCGCCACCGGCGGCCCAGCGATCGCTGTGTGCCGGTGCACTACCGGTGCGTGGACGGCGAGCTGAGCCGCAGCTACATGTGGCTCCAGTGGTGCACCGTCGCCCGGCCGGAGGGCGTATCCAAAGCGCAACTGCAGCAGTGCCTGCACGGGTACCACAGCACCGAGCTGCTGTGCCGGCAGGTGGCGGCGCTGAAGGCCTGCCTGGAGGAGGTCAGCGTGGCCACGCTCTGTGATCTGCTGCGCTACCGCAGCATGCTGCGGGTGTGGCGCTGCGGCACGATCGAGGTGGTGCCGGACGACGGTAGTGCGGCCGGCATCCGGGCCTATCTGGCGTGCTGCAGCCCGAGCGCCCGGTGGCTCCTGCAGGTGCTGGGCATGATCCTGGTCTCGGTGGAGCCGGCGGTGCCGGGCCGGTGGCTGGGCAAGAAGTGTTCGTGTATGGAGGTGTCGATGGAGCTGGGTGGCCATCAGGACTGCACTTTCCTCGAGTCGAACGAGTTCGGCGCCCGGTGTGCGCTGCGCCACCATCCTCGCATGGTGGCGCTGCGGGACTTCCTGGAGTTCGCCCCGACCGAGGTGGTGCAGGAGTTCCCGCTGCTGACGCACCGCCGTGAGTAGGACAATGCACCAGCAGCAGTTCCATCTAAGACGCTTCCAGAGCAGGAGCTAGCTCTTGGAGAAAGAGGTAGACGGGGCTTCATGGTCGGCTCTGGGAATTAGCTAAATGGAATACGAGAAAAACGTTAGATTACCGAACCGTCATGCTCGTAGTAAACTCCCAGGTGAGCCTCTTTTTCTGTGGGCTAGAGGTAAACCGATTGATTGATGGCGGCCGCCATACCGGCAACACGCTACCGCCAGCTGCGGGTGGCGGCGCAGGTGGCGCTCGGCTTCGTGCTCTTTGGCGCCTTTGCGCTCGGCTTCCGCATGCTGGGGCTGCCGGATCTGGTGGCGCTGGCGCTGCCGCAGCTGCACATCCTGCAGTGCGTCACCTATGCCATTATCGTCTGCTTCGGCGTCTACCTCGCCACGTGGGCGGCGGTGCTGCGGCCGCTGCAGCGCCGCCGCCGCCAGCGCATGGGCGAGGCGGGCGCCCTGCTGCCGCTGCCGGCCGGCGGCCCGCCCGGCGGCCCGGCCGGCGGCCCGGCCGGCGGCTTCAGCGCCACGCTCGAGGGGCTGCCGCCGCAGCGGCGGGTGCTGCACTGGTGCAACGCCGAGCCGAAGGCTCCGTGGGAGCGGGCGCTGGCCTCGTTTTCCGCCACCGCCCGCCTCGAGCAGGCGGACAAACAGGGCCGGCTAACGGTCAGATCCGCCGCTCCCCAACCCTACCGGGACGAATTTGGTGCCCTGCAGCCGGGCCGGCTGCAGTACCGGGTGGAGATCGAGCCCGGCGCCTGGTCGGCGGTGCGGGCGGTGCCGGCGTAGCGGGGTGCGTTTATTTTTGGTGAGATCCCGGGAGAAGGAAGCGAGAGGAATTGCTGGGACGAGGCGTCGGCTGGCCGACTATACAGGACCCGTGCCGGACAAGCCCGGCCTACGGTGATGGCCTACCGGCGGCAGTTGCTGCGGCCAAGCGCCGGCACGAGCGCTTCTCGCCCTCGCAGCTGGAGGTCACTGCGGGTACCATGGACGCATCCTCCTTTTCCGCTTCCGGGGCGAGCGGCTGCGCTGTACACAGCTTCTACGTTCTATCTGGCCCGCTGGCGGGAGGCGAAGCCGGGGCGGCCGGTGCAGCAGTGGGATTCGTTGTGAGCCGCCGCAGCGGCCGCCGCAGCGTGGCCCGCACCACCGACACCTGCTCCAGCCGCCGATGCTTCTCGTCGTGCATGTAGGACTGCAGGTGGTTCGCCACCGTGATGTAGTCGAAATCCTGGTAGCGCTCCTCCGCCCAGCGGAACAGCTGCTGCGCCAGCACGTCGACTACATATCCGTTGCGCTGCAGCTGCGCCACCAGCAGCTTGAGATCGACCATGGAGGTGACCGCAAACCAGACGGTCCCGCCGGGCCGCAGGTGGCGGTACGCATGCAGCGCCAGGTGGTCCGCCTCCTCCTGCCAGTTGTGCACCTGGGGAATAAACGATCTGATCGCCACCACCATGGCGTCGTAATCCCCATCCGCCTCCCACCAGTACGGTACCGCCACCCGCTCCGCCCCCGGCCAGCGCCGCTCCGCCACCGCCCGCAGCAGCGCCGCCGGCAGCCCGGCGCCCGCCTGCAGCAGCACCCGCTCGGGCGGCGCCTCGCCGCCGCCGACGATCGCCCGGGCCAGCAGCCAGCCCTCGGCGCCGAGCGGCGGGTCGTCCGCCGGCGGCATGCCCACCAGCTCGGTCCACACGGAGGAGCGCCACTTCTGGTCCAGCGCCACCGTCTGGGTGGACAGGACCTGGCCATCGAGCGCCAGCCGCAGGTCGCTGGGCCGCTGCGTCTGGCGCCGGCTGTACATGGCCAGCGTCCCCGCCACGCAGGCGACCACAGTGCACGCCAGCCACAGCAGCTCGCTGTACATGATGCGTCTGGCTGTCGGTGCCTGCGGCAAAAAAAAAGGCCGGGACCATCAAACGCTTTCGACCCACCGCCGCAGCGCTTTGTCGTCGCAGAAGCCCGCCCGCTGTGCCCGCACCTCGCCGCTCCCCGGCTCGAACAGCACCACCGTCGGGAAGCCCTCCAGAGCCAGCTCCGCCACCACCTGCGGCTGTTCGTGAACATCCATCTGCGCACAGCGGTGCGGCGCTCCCGCCGCCGCCGCCTCGAACTGCGGCTGCATGCGCTGGCAGAACTTGCACCACGGCGTGTGAAAGAAGACCAGCAGCGGTCTGCCGTCATCCGCCCGGCGCAGCGCCTCGAGGTGCGGGCGGTCCTGCACCGTGATGACAGTGGTGGGTGCCCCGGGGCGCCCCACCGCCAGCAGCACAGCGATGCAGATGATCAGCACCGCTACGATGATGGCGAGTACGGCCAGCACTATGCAGCCAGGGGTCGGCATGCTCTTTACTGTCTACGCCATCATTTAAACCACAGCTGCACCAGGTCCGCACACTCCAGCCACGACACCCCGCCCACATCACCGTGGCCTGCACAAAACATGCCCCGCTCGCACTCGGCATGTTGATGAGCTGTGCATGCCGGTGTGCTCAGGAACCTCAGGATGCCGACGCCTTGGGAGTCCACCGTCAGGTTTCCGTTTTGTGCGCCGGCGACGCCCGCACACGCAGCTGCCGTGCAATGCCCGGCGGCGCTCGGATCATGTTCCGCAATGATCGGTATTCAGCAACATTGGTTGCCGGTGCTGACGATGTTCGCCGTCAGGACGCCGGTCAAGTCGAGGTCGCCGACTATGTTCAGAGCTCCATCCTTCGTGTTCAGGCTGATGTTGTTGAGAGATGTGATGTTGGTGTCCCATAATGTGTTGGGGGGTTTGCCTGTGTATGTTTGGTCGATATACCCGCTCATGACCAAATTCTTTACACTGGTTTGGCCTTTGCTGCTAAGATCTCCGTTAATATCGGTCGCTTGCAGACTGGAATGCCCCGTTACTGTCAAGCTGTGTGCGGAGTCCCCGCTGATTTCTTTACGGGCAGTGGTGTTGATGGCATTTAGGACATCCTTATTGTTTTGGATGGCGCTCTTGACCAACGTGGGGATGTCATCGGACTGTTGCAACGCCGCAATGCTGACAGCGTTAGCGCTGCCGGTCTGCTGTGCCTGCATGGCTTGGGCCTTCACAGCGGCGAAGCTGCTGCCATTCAGCAGCTTTTCGAAATCGCTCTTGGTTATGGTCGTCGGAGACGATTGTGAGCCGCCCATGCTTGCATTGATCATGGACAATAAAATACTTTAGCGAGCATGTTCACATTTTTATAGTATGCTCCCTCGGACTTGCAGCTCGAATCACTCCAACCCCCCCACTGTGCATCATTCCAAGGTTTACATATTGAGACCGGCGGGGCCGGCGTGGGCGCCGGCCCCGGGGGCGCCGGCTTGACCGGCTAGACATGGTCCTGGTGCTGGAGCTCCGCCAGGTACCGGCGCTCCTGCCGGCGGCGGTGCGCCGAGACCCGGTCGCTCGACGCCGCAAAGCGGATGCGCCGCCCCGGCAGGTGCCGGCCGCAGAGCCAGCGGACCCGGGGCAGGTGCCACGCCGACGTGATGACGGTCAGCGGCGAGGACGAGCGGCGCACCATGCGCTCCAGGTTGCGGAGGTTGGAGATGGTGTCGGTCGAACGGTTCTCCAGCCGGATGCGGCTGGCCGGCAGGTGCCGGCGCAGGTACGCCTTCATGACATACGCTTCGGTGTGGGTGCAGCGGGCGCCGCAGACGTTCCCTCCGCACACGATGACCCGGTCGCCCGGCCGGTACAGCTCGAGGCACTTGCGCAGGCGGGCCTTTACGATGTGCGGCAGCCGGTTGTGCGCATGCAGCTTGTTGCCCAGCACCGCCAGGATGGCCATGCTTCGTCGTTCTTTACTACCCGGAGCCAACAAAAACGCCGGGCGAGCGATCCATCATGACCGATCGGGCGCCACCGGGGCGCCGCCGCCGGCGGTCGGCGGCGGCCGCAGCCGCAGCGGCGCCACCGCCGAGCGGGAAGAGGCGCCGCCGCCGGGCTCGCACCGGCAGCGCCGCACGCAGAGCCACAGCGCACAAGCGCCGACCAGGGTGCCGATGATGAACGAGCAGAGCAAGCTCACAAAGATTAGATCGTTGGTCATGAGAGCGTCTAGTCGTCTTACCCTTCTCCTTCAGGCGCAGGGGGCAGCGGCACCTGCACCTGGAAGAGGGTGAGCCAGTGGAAGAGGTCCACCCGATAGGCCTGGAAGACGCTCTCTCCGTATTGTGTACGCAGCAGCGCCTCAGGACGACGGGGCAGCCACATGTGGACGTCCTCGAAGGTCTCCTCCCGCAGCGGAAAGATGTCGTCCTCCCGCCACCGCTCTCGCTGGAGCAGGCGGCCGCAGCGGCGCTCCTCCAGGCTGCTGCCGCAGGTGCCGAGCTCACCCTCCACCGTGTCCACCGCCAGCACGTCGAGGAAGGGGTAGTGGCGCAGCTCCCCCGCCCGGTGCGGCCGCATGATCTTGAGG
>Ga0233412_10000761_pt1 | contig 17964 bp, 12 predicted proteins | sample Na_anoxic_4_MG_FD_180667 | JGI IMG/M metagenome (GOLD analysis project Ga0233412, IMG submission 180667) | Seawater microbial communities from Saanich Inlet, British Columbia, Canada - Na_anoxic_4_MG | ecosystem: Environmental > Aquatic > Marine > Inlet | place: Canada: British Columbia...
TTCATAAGTTCGCAATCGCGGCATCAAGTTCATCAAACTCTTCTGCCGACTTTATTAGTGTGACGATTCCAGACTTGCCTTCGTCTTGGTATATTTTTGAGAGGTCTCTACCATTATACAACTTTTTTGGCAAAATGTAAACCGTGCACCCAATATTAAGTAGGAACTTGGCAACATTTATTTCTTTCTTAACTCCAACATCATCGGGATCAAATCCCAGAATAACTGTAGATCTATTTTGAGAGAGTTTTTGAATTAGTCGTTTGTATGGTTTTAGGTTTGTTCCGAGAATCGGAATTGCATTATAAATTACGACGGCATCAAAAACTCCCTCAGTTATAAAGATTGGTTTTTTCCAATCTATAAATTTCTCACCAAAGATGATCTTTTCTTTGTCAAGTTGGGGATTAAAGTATTTAGCTTTTTGGGTATCAAAGAAGTCTCGGGCGATAAAATAATCAATCTTCCCGTCTTCCGATTTTGAGGGAACAATTATTCGGTTTTTGTATTTTCCAGTTTCAGCATAGCACATATCCCAACGATCAATTATTGTTTGATCAATATTTCGACGACTAAGATATTTCATTGCTGCGACATAATTCAATGAATCGGTCCATTGATGTTTTAATGAACGAAAGTCACTCAACGTTAGCTGTTCGGCCTCTTTTTCTAACGAATTGTTTTTTTGAAGTTTCAAGCCCGCATTTACATCGAGTGACTTATACCGTTCAATATGAATTGGAGAACCATAATCATAAAATAATTTTATGGCTCTTCCCTTATATCCACATGCCCAACATTGAAAGATTTTATTGTTTACGTCAACTGAAAGATTAAATTTGTTTCGATCTTGGTCACACTTTGGACAATTGTATTCAATATCCTTTGCGCCAGAACTAAACTTTGGAAATCCAAATAGTTCACTTAATAAATCTGTCAATTGTCGGTTTGGATGCATTAGTAGTTCCCATCTCTTATACTGTCCCACCGATCTTGTCGAATAGCATCATCAATTTTTTTCTCCCAATAATGGTTGGCAACATATTCCCCGCACATGTGTTTTTGAGTTACTCGAACATGAGCTGGAAATCTTCTACAAATCAACTTACGTCGACTGAAATAAATGTCCAAACTTGGGCGTTCATGGAAAAACCTACAATTTTTACAGCACTGGGTATAATTTTCTATTGCCTTTTCAAAGTGGTCCACTTAGCAGCCGTCGACTTTATCGAATTCAACAAGAACATCTTCTAAGAAATCTTTAAATTCAACAACCTCTTGACGACTCATTCCAATCAAAAGCAATTTATTGTTGAAATCAATATCCAGTTCAATTGAATTGCGTCTACGATTGTGATGTGCGGTTAAATCAAGAACCATACATTCAGGAATGGACGGATCCATGATTTTAATTTGTTTGAGACTCATTTCGGAGTTTCTCCAATCTGCATTTTGCAATAATATATGAATCTGCCATATCGAAGCACTCCTTTCGGGGTGAACCAATACTTTTCCCTCGTGTCATTACTGGCCAATCCACTTCTGGATGTTCTTCAGCAACTCTAAGCATGACCGTTTCTTTTCGATCACAACCTTTAGGGAATTTCAGATTTGGGAATGCTGTTTTTCTAGCATGATTCACATTATACAACATTGGCGTGCAATTGTAAATAAATTTCGAGGAAATAGATATCATACCATTGAACATGGAAAGTTTACTCAGAATTTGTGCTCTAGACATCCCTGGCTGGAACATAACCAATGGTTCCTCAATTGCCACGTCTGTAACAACGTCTTTGTACTCATAAAGTATTTTCTGAACAGCTTCTGCCTTGCCAAAAAGATCATCCTTGTCAAAGCCATTCAGCTTTACATAGGACATTTCATGTAGTTTTCCTGTTTCGTCAATAATTGTGTAGCCAACGACAGATGTGGAAATGTCGAGCCCGAGTATATATCTCATTTTTAATTTCTCCTTAGAAAATCGTAAGTGTACGCGATGGTACGTGCTCGCTCATATGTTAGTATTGAGAAGCTATGATGATTAAATACAGCATGAAAAAATGCAGTTTAAGTGGGGGTCTATATGATATACGTGCGTCAGTCAAGCGTGAAATAACCATTTGTTTCTTACATATAGATATGCAGAAATTATTTTAACTTTTTTTGGAAAAAGATTTACATTTCGAAAGATCTTCGATATAATCACCTTACGGTGACGGCTCTGGCACCTGGGCACACTGGACATCTGCACATATACACATATACAAAACAAAACAAATTAGGACCTTAAGAATATACCTGAAATAGAATACATTACCCAAGGTCCTAATGATTTTGTTATAAACTAAGAGATACTTTAAACGTTATGGTCTCGAGTATATCTTTTTTGATTGGTGTTGACAATTTTGCATACGCAATAGGATCACGTCTACTTGAATGTGGATCAGAATCTGGTCCAAAGAGTGCAATCTCAGTCACATAAAGTGAATCAGCTTGGGATGGTGTAAAATATCCTTTTGCATGATTGTATGTGTGATTTGTTGTTGAATTAAATTCACTTGTTCCAGCATGACAGAAATAAACCATTTTGTATTCCTTATTCACGCTTCTAAAACTGACTTGTGATTGAGGAATTGCCGTTTTCTCGGTCGCTCCTGCAAAGTGAATACCCTTTCTATTATCTGCGCTAGCGTTTTCAGTTGCGCCATCAAATGCTGCAACCCTGTTCGAACCAGTTGAGACATCGATATCCCAGATAGAGCCTCCAGTTGAAAGAAATAATGCATCTGTATTAATGATAGGCTGAAGTCCTCCAACAATATCAAAAATAACAAATATTCCCAATTCTAAAAATGCAATCCCAAGCGGGGTATCGTGACCAGTTCCAGTTGCATGATTCCAATGACTAGCTCTAAGGTGGGGTAATGATCTTTTTGTCGCATTGGCAACCCAAGAACGGGTTGTGCCAGTTGCAACATACTCATAATTTGGGTGCTGTTCACCGTCATATGTTCCCATATATGGATAAACATATGATCCAGCAATGGCTGCAATATCCCCTTCTTCGTCAGCATTGTCACTAGTGTTTGCATATAGATAACAAGTTGCTCCACCATAAACACTTACGTCATAAGGTTTTGCAGCAACATATGCATCGTTCGAATCATCAAAAGCATTTCCTGAAAAAGTACTACCGTAAAATGTATAATAGGCACCATCGCTACCACCAATCGGTAAATTCAACCTTAAGGTTGAACCATCAATATAGCTGTCAAAATTGGCATTATCGATTACACCAATAATCATTCGCTTTGCATTATAATAATCGGTGACCCCATTAATGGCCTTGAACCAATCATTTTCATCCTCGCGTGAAATCCCAAAAGACATAAATAAGTTTCTCATGTCATCACTTTCAGGGCTCCATGCAGGCCAAACTCCAGCTGTGGCTTCACGTTCGACCATATACCATTTTAAATCATCTGCTCCGAGGGTTTGAAAGTCCCCGTATTTTTCAATAGCGCCCTTATAGACGTCATCATTCGTCAAAGCTTTGTCTATTCTTAATGTTTCAGCCATTTTTATTTCTCCTAGCTTGTAATTCTAAACCAAATTTTAGTGTGCTTATATGATTGTTTTCCAGTCATATTGATATGGAAGTCAGTTTCAAGATCATTTGCCATGCCGGATAATCTACCAACATCTGAGATGTTTAAATCTCCAGTAAAAGTAACCTCTAGCTGTGCCCCTGCAGAATTCGGAATAATTCTAGCTGCAAATATTTCCCTCCAACGTTCAGTTGAAAATTGATTGCCACCATAAAGTTCCATCCAGTATCCTTCACTGAAATTTTCACCAACAGGCCATTCAGTTGTTATTTGAAATGTAATTGTTTTTGGGGCGTTACCACCTATTTTGAAATCACGGATGATTTCGTCATCGTCACCATCTTTTAATACAATGGGTTTACCGGGACGATATAATCCATTGTACAATAAATAGGATCTAGCTTTTGCCTTGAATCCAGTATCCGCGGGGACGTGTCCAGCCGCAAGAATATCTGTTCCTGCTGCAATTGCAGCATAATTTGCATCGGAGTCTCCAAGTGCAAAACTATCAATCAAGTTTGTGGTTGTTCCACCTTCAATACTTTGGTAAAGTTTAGCCTTACCATAATCAGTAAGTACTGCTTGGAGTTCTATTGTTGTTCCGCTTTGTGGAATTAATCCCATATCTATCCTCTTTCTTTATAAGTCGAGTTCCATTTTGATCACGACGTATTTGCTTTCATCTTTTTCGATTGGCCTATTCAATTTACCAACCATCAGAAGATCGTTATTCTCATTATAAATACCTACTTCAGTAATATAAGTCGAACCTATTGTGTGAGTTTTATTTTGTGAGCTATTGAATTCTGAATTCTTTGCCACACATGTTGCAGAAATCTTATATGAAATAGTTTCTAAATTTCCACCCATATACACTAATGCAATTTCTTCGTCTCCAGGGGTAAATGCTGCTTTGCCTAAATTAAATAATGGGCCCGCAATATTCCAAGCTGTTTTTACCATGTCGCCAATATCATGCCAACTTTTGCTTAGGACAAAACCAGTTTTTAAATCCCCGGTATATTCAGTTACACATTGTTTCCAACTTGAGGAAGTAATTTCGGTTGTTGTGCCTGTTGCAACAAATACTGAAACTTGATTTGAAGACAAAGGAATCCATCCCCCATCTCCATCTAACACAGCTGAATCTGCTGCAGCAACTATTTTATTTGATATTGGAGACTGAATTGAAATTTGTTCTCCGTCAATAGTGCAAGTATGTTTTGCTATCTTTCCACATGGGAAAACTCCAACTCCACCCAATCCAAAGGTATCCGTTGCAGTCACTGCACCATGGTTTGGAAATTGAGGAGCATACGTAATATAATAAGTAATTCCTGATACTCCCCAGCCAAGACTATCTGATGTTTTCGAAATGGCTAAGGGTTCCAACATGTAACATCTATTTGAGTTATTTTGTAAAGCTATATTCGCATCCAAATCATCAATAACAATTGCTTTCAAATCATAAAAGATTCTACCGTAAATTGTTGCTGACTCATCCAGCCCAGCTCTCATATATCCGAATCTTAAACCAGATTCAGGTTCAATTTCAGTTCCTCCGTAAGCATCAAATAAAGCTAAACCCCAGCCGGCTTCTGCACTTGTTTGAAGCCATGGAATAAATAATTCATTAGATTTAGGTGCTAGAGCATTTGCTGACGAAATTTCAGTTGAGTCGGGATAAATAACTGCCTTTTGAATTCCGAAAGAATTATCAAAATCAGTTTCACCCATTTTTTGTAATACACCTTTTGCAGATTCATTAACATTATAAACTCCGCCGTCAAACCATTGTTGATTTAACTTATCGATTCCAAAGTATAATTTTGGAGAAGTTATGGCTGGATTACTAAAATAATTACCTGCATATGAAGTTCCTTCTGTTGAATTTGAATTAAGAACTAACCAAACAAGACCAATTCCTGTTTCGCCCCTCCAAGGTAGATCTCGTTCAGCTGTAAAGCTCCACTCTGAAGTAGCATCAGTTCCAGTGGTATTTGTTATGTCACTAAGTTTATGCCAAACAACTTGAGGACGAGGACTTGAATAATCAGCGTGATCCCAAAGGGCTTGCATATCTAAATTTCCAGACCCAGTCCCTGCCTGGGTAGTTGTCATCCCAGTTGACTGAAGTACAAATCCAATTAAGCAACGATCGTAATCAATAGTGTTTCCGGTCATCCAATTATATAATTCATCCGACTGTCCAGTTTCATTAACTGCAGTTGAATTCACAGTAAAAACTCCAGTAGCACCAGTTAATTCACTATTGTCTATTTCAATAATAAAGCAACCAGTTGAACCAATAGCATTCCCACCTCCAAAATGAGGATCATTATTTGAACTTGAAAAATAAGTGTTAGCTATATATGTTGATCCAGTTAATATTTCTTGTATAACCGCAACTTGTCCGGGTTCAAAACGTTTCAATACACTAAGCGTGGATTGTTCAGTTGAAGCTGCCGAGTCTATTTGGTTATCTGGAAAGACTGATACTGTTTGACTTGAAATTGAATTCAAATCGCTTTCTGTTGTGTAAATTGTTAATTTTACTGAATAAGATCCATCATTCACAAATTGATGTGTTGGATGAATTTCAGAAGAATTGCTACCATCTCCAAAGTCCCATAAACATGACGTAAATGCACCTGTTGATGTATTTGTAAAATTAACTGATAAGGGTGCTTTACCTATTTTGGTTGACACCGTAAATTGTGATTTAAATTCTGCCATGTCTATCCTTATTGAATCGTTACGTTTAGAATAGAGTATTCGCCAGAGGTCATACCTTTAATTCTAACTTTTGTTGTTCCAGTTACGCCAACACTATTGAATGTAGCTGAAGTTGTATTTTGCGAAGTAACGATTTGTAATTCGTAATCCTTCAATGGACCAATATTTGTCCAACTATATTGTTCAAGGTAATTTCCTTCAACAGGCGGCCAGATTGTTGTTACTCCAACTGATTCACTCAATTGATGTGGGGTTAATACTAATTCAGTTTGAGTGAGTGCAATTTGAGCATCTCCATCAGGTTCAATTCCTGCATAATATAGTTTTTTAGCTATGTCGGTTATACCAATTTCAGGTTCTAATATTTGTTGACTTTCAATAGCGGGTACACCTTGGTCATAATCAATATCTGAATCTCCGAATGCAAACTTAACCATGTCAAAAACATTGTCAAGTTTGAATCCATTTGCAATCAGTTTTCTTCCCATATTGGTTAATTTAACCGTAATAAGGGGGTCGACTGATTCATTGTTTAAAAATGCCATTTTTCGTTATCTCTTTCTGTTATCCTTGTTGAATGTGGATACCTTCACGGTCAGGAATGATTGGATTATCCGGTTCATCTGGGATTCCACCTGATTGTTCTCCACCATGTCCATCTGGTCCAGTTACTAACAAACGAGGAACTGTTGACGTAAAGATTTCCAAATTGTGGCCAAACAGAGTAGTTGTATTTCGAAAATTCAAAATCCTCCACCAGTATGCTTGGTATGCATCTAAAATTGTTTCACTTTGATATAAATATCCATCAGTTGCATATTCTTTTAATTCTATCGTCTTTATGATTCCATTATCTCTCCACATTTCTTCAGAGATGTCATCATAATCTTTAATTTCTCTTGGATCAATTGCAATTGACCATCTATAATCATCAATATCCCCAGTTGGAACGTCAATATTATATGCAGCACTAACTGCTGCCCAATCATGCCATAATGGATCTGGATCATTAACCTCATCGGTCTTACCATCCCAATAAACCATCCATGCATAATGTGCAGCATATCCATCGGAATTAAAAACTCCATTATCATATTCAATAATTTGTTCTGCGGTATAGAGGGTTGTAGCTCCAGAAAATTCTTCAAATGGGGTATCAATTGAGTGAGCATTTAACCAGTTTCTCCAACTCAACCTTCTTTTTGATCTATCCACCGCGACGGTTCCGACTACCCCAACAGTAATATCATCTTGACGGCCAACTCCGGCATCATAAACGTCCAGCGCTCCAGAAGCATCAAATGTTGTTCCGGTTTTCCCTTGTCTTGTGAGTGCGGGAACTTCATCAACAGGATACAAGTATAATAAAGTGTATTCGTCCCATTCAACATTTCCATAAGTTGTCACTCCTGAAACTGGATATAATTGTAATTCCAATCTGTCGGAATCTCCAACTCCATCAAATGAATGATATGAGGTTGGGTTAGGCGGCATTTCATTTGGGGCAAAAAAGTCAACACTAACGTCAGTAGGAACATCTACCAATTGAGGCTCATTTGGTCGATTGAAAAATGTAAAGTTTCTACCATAATATGAAATACCATCAATGATTTGATGTTCAATTTTACTTTCGATTACGTCTATATCTCTAAAGTCTAAAATTCCATCTATACTAGGAGAACTTAATTCGCCACTCGGCCAATCATTAGGACTTGTAGTTGAAGCTTTTAATGTGTAGAAATATTCACATTTATCTTTTAGAATTCTATTGTTTAAATTGTTTAATCCACCAAATCGAATAGTTGAAGTTCCACTTAGTATATTGACTCCTTGGGTAACTGTTGTTCCTGTTGTTAGGTCTGGCAATATTAATCCCCATTCACCAATATTAGGTTCAACTCTAACGTCGTCAACATTCACAGCATCATTGTTGATTATAATTTCTTGAACTGGATTCGACCAATCAAAGAAACTAATTACTCTTTTGAATGTTGCTCTTGTATGTGTTTGAAGCATGTTGCCAATCATCACGTGTGAATTATCATCAAGTGAATATTGGTTGTTTGCTTTTAAAAATTCCAATACCAAAATACTTGCATATATGAATTCAATTGGTTGATTATCAAATACAGATAATACTGCAACAATTATTTGACGATTTTGAACTGCTCGAGCATGGTCCGGGATTTGAAATGCATCTCCATCACCCTCAATTGGATCAAAAAACACATCCGATTGAACGATGGCATCCCATTCTGCATCGCCCATTTGATTATCATTTTCATCTGCTTCAGTTAAGATCTTCATAAGATTAATTAATGATTGATATGAAGCGTTGCCGTTTTCATGGGCTACGTAAAGACGATTCAAAAGTCCAGTTTGGATATAAGAAAGCCAGTTTATTTGTGATCCATTCCCACCAAGAGGCAAATGAAATAATCCGATTGATGGCCGGGTTGTTATTTCATTTGTTAAAGTGTTCACAAATTCAACTTTTACCGTCTGGTTCAAATATGGAACATAGGATGATTCAACGGTTATGTATTCATTAGGTAAAATATTTTCAATAGAAGAAAGTTTATAGGTTCCATATTGTTCTGCTTCAAATGATACACTTAAGATTGAATATATTTCGTCACTTAAAGTTATACCGTCTTCTCCCTTTTCAAATAGCTTGAATTCAAATTCAGAAAATCCAGTTGGAGAAAGACTTGAAGCCGTTAAGTTTAAGTTGACCCATCTATCAATTGATTGAATAATAGCATCACTTGAATACGTCAATAAATCTAAGATTCCAGAACCAATAAATTCACTAGTGCCACTTGGTATAATCTGAGGACTGTTCGCTGTGTAAGTGTTACCTGTTGTTTCTAAAAGGGTTATTGAATCACTATCTGAAATAGGATCAATTTTTTCTGCTTCATTTGTTATTAATGTCGGCAATGTGTCTTCATGAGAAGTTACAAATACCGATTCAGTAAAAGCAAGGTCAATATTTGAATTTGAAAGTTCAGAAATAGCTCCTTCGGTCACAGCAACATTTCCTAAATCATCTTCAGGTTTTTTATTTACTTCCGCGGTTGGTTGTGATATAATAAAAGTATCATCCAATTTTGGAGCTGCGGTCGAAGTAACTGAACTCAATTCAATATCACGATCAAATTTGAGTCCAACTTCAATAACAGGAACAACTGCATTCAATTCTATTTCTCTATTGAATGGCAATGTTTTCTGTTCTAATTCTCTATCGTCCCATTGATATTTTTGTCTATTCCAAAATTGGTTTCTATATAGAGTACCCCAACTGAGCAACTTAGAAGCTGCAGGAACTAAATTCCTAGCAATCGTTGCCCAATTATCATCAAGGAATTCAATATACGGTTGAAGTGTATCAAGCGACCATGGAGTTGCTGCATTTTCATAATATATTGATCCTTCATTTTCAAGCAAAGGATAATTTGTTGAATATCGTGCAGTACCATCAGAGGGAATAAGGTTTTGAATAACCATTTCAAACCATTCAACTTCTTCAGGTTCATCAAAAGATTGAAAGTCCACTAGATCATTATTTACATTTGTCACTGGTGGATGATCTGACCATGCCCAATCGAAATATTCAAATTCAATTGCCGCGTATGGCGAGATATTAATTGTCAGATAGGTAGTATTTTTGCCAGATGGAAAAGGATAATTTTGGATCTTACCTGTGTTAGGCGAAACATATTTCATTCCAGATTCAGTATGCACAACAATTTTAGATGGAGTCACAACATAATTGTGAGGGTTCTTATCTGTAGCTAAAAGTATGCGATCGATTATTTCGTCAATAAAAAACAAACGTTCAGGTATCCCATAAATGTTTGCAAAGAATTTCATTCCTGCACGAGTACCTTTTTTCTTATATAAGAAAATAATATTCGTTAGAATTCTTCTCCAACGTTCAAAGTTGATATCCTTACCAGATAATTGTTGCTGAGTTTGACCGGTAACATAATTGTCAAAGGATGGATAAATATATTCTGAAATATCCGATTGATTTAAATCTTTCACTAGAGACCAATTCCACTGATCCGCTAACAACGTAACCAGATCGTCTGGAATATGTTCTGTTTGTGAATAATCAATTGTATGAGTAAATGCTAAATGGTCTTGATATTTTTTAATCGTGTCAAAGGTTGCAGCATAAGTTAGAATTAATCGTTTCATTAATCCGTCATCGTTGTCCAACATCTTTTGACCCTGTGGATACATTTTTCTCCACATGATATTTGTTTCAGTATTATCTGACGAGATGGCTTCATTCAGTTCTCCAGTTGTAAAAATACTGAATGGACTTCCTTCACAAACCAAAATTGAATTCACTATTGCGTCGCGCGGCCAAAAGTTTTCTTTGTTATATGGCGGTTCCAAAAGAGTTCGTTCATATTGGTTTAGGGTTGCCAAAAATGGATTCACTAAAGCTTTATTTGGGCCCACAATATAATTGTATCCAGCACCAAGTGGGGTTCCGTCCAAATATAAGATGCCATAAGTTAGACCAATAGTTGATCCAGTTATGCTATATTCATTAACAATCTCACTGGTTGAATCTGAAATTTCATATAAAGTATAATCAAGAATTTTTGTTTCATTTGGAAATGCATGAGTTGAACCATAAAGATAGGTGTTGTCTATTGAGAAAGCTATGGTTCCAGTATTAACTGTTTCACCCAAAATGGAAAATCCATTTGGATAATTGGATTTAAGTTTATCAACTGCAGAAACTACAATTGCATAAACTGATCCAAAGTAAGCCATATCACTTAATCGACTGTGATCAAAATCTAAATCTGCTTGATCCTTATTATCAAAAATATCAAGGTCAACATCTATTTCAGTATCATTTTCTAAAATATCTTCTAGACTATAAAAATTTCCTTTTGATCCATTCATATCAACACTTACATAATTGACTTCAGTTGCCCCCGTTGCGGCATCTAATTCGTCATTAAAAATGTCAAAGCTATCATCAAATAATCTCATTATTTATTTTCCTCATTACCGTCCATACATATTTCATCTTCTGTGTTACATCTGTAATCAATTATATCTCCGCTTGTCTCGCCATTTGAAACCGTTCCCATTGAGAACGTTTTGTAAACATTTCCATTGTGATCGTAAATTTTCATCAATCCATTTGTTCTATCCATTGTTCGTTTACCGTATAGAGAATAACTAAGAGTTTTAGCATCATGTTCTAAAATGTCAACTTGAATTAATTGACTTTCAAATGTTGATGCCCAAATCTTTGCAACTAAATTATTTGCATTCAAATCTAATTCACCTTCAAAGAGAGGTGAAACTTTAAGATCTAATCCTGAAGAATCTCCACGAGAGCCAACAATCATTTTTGTAATTCCAAGAGGAGTTCCGTCTGCATTAAAGAATTCAATATTCCAGCCATAAAGTGAATTACGTGTTAAGAAGAGGGGATTTAACACTTCAACATTTCCTTCAAAGCTACTTGGAATGTGAATGATGTCTCCGGACTTGCTTCCAACTTCAATCCGAATTTCTTTAGGTTTAATTGAGAATAAATATTTGCCTGGGTGCGTATATTTTTCTTCATTTAAATTCACACTTAGCATTCCGACTTCATTCGAATGAGTTACTTGACCATTGAACACTTCCCAGTCTGAGCTTCCCAATATTGAAACCTTAACTTCACTAGCTGCAGCTGGTATTCTAGTTTCAATTCTATTCATCACTGTATTTGTGTCGTCAAATTCATTTATCTTCTTAACTAAATAGTCTAATTGTTTATTCGACATAGAAAGGGAGTTATTCACTGCTCCCCATAAATTATCATTCACCATCGTTAACATCTTTTTCAAGAAACGAATGTTTTGCATAATTGCATTGTGAGCATCGTCTTCGTCATTATAAATTGGAGGTGGGATTTCTCCACCACCAGGATCACTTACACTAATATACCCAATTTTTGATTCAATGTCGACTTCATTTTCGAAATTATTAACCGTTAATTTTACAGTATATTGTCCAGGGACAGAATAAATGTGACTTGGATTTTGCATTACTGAGGATCCGCCATCTCCAAAGTCCCAAAGCCATCCAGTTACTCCGCCTAAACTGTTATCTATAAATTGAACTAATTTTGGTGCTTGTCCAAATACAGATGTTGCTTCAAATGCAGCGGTTAGTTGACTTGGAGATTCTCCTTCAGCTAATACTGTAATTGATTTTGTAGTCAAATTTTGTCCATACTGGTTTACAACTCGTAAAGAAACCAAATAGGTTCCAGGTTCAATAAAAGTATGTGCGGCTGATTCAGTAATTACGTTTTCTGAATTATCCCCGAAGTCCCATTCCCATGTGTGCGGTGTATTTTCAGATGCTGCAGCAGAGAAAGAAACTCCCAATGGAGCGAGTCCTTCAATTGGAGAAGCAGTAATATGGGCAACCGGTGGAATCCCTTGTGCAGAATCACCAACAACAATCACATCAGTTTGAGCTGAAGCAGTATACGTTCTTCCATAAAAATCAAATGAACGATCACAAGTTACTAAATATTCGCCCTCTTCAGTCCAGATGTGAGTTGCAACTACGTCACTTGAAACAGGGGAGCCATCCCCAAAAGTCCAATTATAAGTTATATTAGTCAGATTAGATTCATCGAATAGCGGATTTAAAATATTCACAGTCACTATTGAACTAAATGAATTTGGTTGACCTGTTTCGATTGGATTAGCAAATGATTTTTCAATTACAATATCATAGGTCTCAATTTGCGAGTCCATTGCTTGTTCTGCTACAATAAAAAAGCTACTTAATGCAACAAATTGAAAATCAAAAACTTCAATATTAGCATCGCTATATTGATCCACATAAGTAAACTTTCTCATTTGCAAGATTTCATAATGGAGGTTTCCAGGCCTATCATATCTAATTAAATTTCTTCCAACAGTCCCAACTCGGTCAGCATATATGTCCAATTCTGGATCATTTACTATTTCTTCTGCCAAACTTAATCCAAACACATATCCAATTATTTCTGGATTAGTAATGCTAGTTGGATCTATTGAAACGTCAACATTTTGAACCGTTTTTTCATTTGGTGCGCCCGAATTGTCGTCATCACGTTTACGAAAACTTAAACTTGTGGTTCCACTATATAATGGCACCAATGAATAATCATCAACCAGTAATTGATATAGGGTTGGATTGCCAGCAACAATAGATTTATCAACAATTGACCAATCAAAGCCCATTAAAGTTGCACAACCACTGTAGGTCGGCCTTATGGTTTCATCCACTAAACTTAAACTCTCAAGATATTTAGGTTCAGGCAAATTTTCACTATACGTATCAAAAACTGGTTCACATAGAGGCTGTAATTGTTTTACATATTTTAGGGTGTTACCATCCTCGACCTCAGCCAGTAAATATTTTAATTGTGTTAGGTCTGACATTAGACGTCCTCCTGATTCCAAATCAACGTATCATTAATATATGATCCTTGGTAATTATACCATTCATTGATATCACTTTGTTCAGTACTTTCAATTAGACCACCGTCAACATCAAAATTTACGGTTTCAGTTGTTGCAAAAATCTTAGCGTTTTCTGAAATTTGAACTGTTACTTTATTATTAATGGACACATATCCATCTTCAAAATCTTTGCTCATGATATAAATGTAATATTCCTTATTTGTTTCTGTTGTTTCTGGAGTTATCAAAGTGACTTGAGTTTCACCAGGTAATAAAATTTGAATACCCACCATTTCTTCAAGACCATTTGCACCAGTTCGATCAATAAGAAAAACAACATAACCAGATTTATCTCTGTTTTGAGGAAAGATAAAAGTGAATTGTTTTGGTTGAACAATTTCTTCTGCAAAATCTAATAATCCACCCAAAGGCGCGTAACCATAATTTAATCTATTAAGGTGAACGGGTACAAATTTTTGTTCATCACTATATAAGAATTCAAATTTTTCCATTTTATTCCTCTACTCTAAATTGACGATCCAACACAGCAACATAAGTCATTGAATCTGTTTGGTGTCTGAACTTCAATTCAAAAAGCTGTCCAGCTGGTAACCATGATGAATCAAATCTAATGAAATTATCATCTTCACTATATGAAACTCCAGACCAATCAATCATTGTTGTTCTCAAATAACCATCCAAAAGGTCAATTGAGTATTCTAAGTTTTTCAAGAGTTTAACATTTGAGGTATAAGCTTCAACTGCATTAATATCCAGGTAAACATATTCCCCTTGCTTAAATTCTGATTTGAAATTTGGAATCATAATATTATATGAGTCTGGATCAATCACATCAACTAAATCAGTACTCCACGCGGTGCTTGAATCTAGTATTTCACCATTTTGGGCAACTTCACTAAACGCCATTCCAGCTTCATATTGGACGTCCCATGTATCAGTAAATGTTCCCGAAACTGTTGGGCAAGTAAAGTCAACGTAATAAACTCCAGGTTGAGGATTATTGATTGTTGTTATTGTAATATCTGCTTCACCAATTTCAGACATACGAATTGTTACATCAGTGATTGCATTCACATTTGTTAACACTCCGTTTTTCTTTACATAAAAATAAATTCGTTTGGTCGTGCCTGGAAGAACTTCATTTCGTTCGTCTCTTATTTGGTCATCCCATGTGAGTTCAATATATGGTTTAAACAAAGTGTGAGTGTCATTTGAGTAAAATTTAAACACAGTTTTATCCGCTGTGTTGTCCGCTTCAATTGCAGCGGTATAACTTATGCTCACACCATTGTTCGTTCCGGTGAACATCGTAATCAGTTCACTAGAGGTGTCTACAGCAGCAACCAATGAGTCGTCCACGGCGTCAATTGTACCCGTAAACATTACCAAGGCTGAACGGTCGCCACCCGGGGCAGTCCAGTCAACTGAATCAGTTGCGGAAGTCCAATTTGCAGTTCCTGTAACCGCAAAGTCTCCAGTGAATTCATTTCCAATTCCCTCGCTAAAATCTAACGTGGAAGCAAAAACTTCAAATGCTACGGATTCAGCTGGGGTTGTTTCTGTTTCTTCATGTGGATAACAATTTGTTAAGTTCAGTGTCGCAGTTGTTCCTGAAACATGAGGGACGATACCAAGAGCTTGTTTTGCTTGATATGCATCGACGTCAAATTTTATGAGGTGTCTTGTTGTTCCTGAAACACCATACCATAATTCTGCAACTTCATTTTGACCAGTGTTCACTTCACTGTTTTCAATAATGGTTGTATCTTTTATCGGATAAATTCTATAAGTAGCCATTGTAGCCTCCATTTTTAATCTGTATCAATAAATATCAATTCGCTATTGATTATTACCTAGGTTGCCCATATATTACCACGAACAAAAAGACGGACGCTCTAATAATTTAAAACGTCCATCTAAGTTATTTGTTTATATTGATTTAATAGTCAATACGAAATTGCGGTCTTGTTGTCACTTCATTCATCTCTGAAACCATTCCATTAATGAAGGTTACAAAATCATCCTGCAACTCATTTGAAGCACGTTTATTCAGATGATGATCTCCTGAATCATAACTTGAATCCGGATCATTTGTGTATTCAGTCTTTGTGAAATTAGTTATATAATCTCCACCAGTCAAATTTGTGCATTTTCTAAACATTGCAAAAACTCTATTCTCTGGATTTCTGCATGCCCATGTTTTTGCTAACCATAATTCAAATGCAGCATATCTTTCCGTTTCGATTAAAGCATCTCCACCCGGATCATTATTTGCCCAGCCAGAAGTACTGGAATAATCATTTGGTGCTCCCATGCCAGTAGGAGGCCGAAGGGACGAGCTAGTCATTATACAAAGGTATTGACCAGGATTATTCGTGTGCCACCAATCACTCGCAGCATTCAAAAAATCTTTATATTCTTGTAATTCAATATCACTTGTCAAATGAATGTCACGATACCCTGGTTTAATAATCACAATATCAAATCCAGAACAGAAATCTCTCCAAGCAATTGCCTGAGCAGAAGTTGTTCCATTGTATCCGTCTGGAGGGGTATCTTGAAATGGATCCCCAATCAACTGTTTCATTCCCACGCACCAAGCATCATAATCTGTGTTTTGGCCACATCTCCATCCATAAGTGGAAAAGGAAGTACCACTTTCATCTGATGCTGTATTATATGAGTAATCATGATCCCAAAATTCTACTTCAGAATCCAATGGATCGGTTACTCTGTCTCTAATATTTTGATCTGCTCTTAATGCTTCCGTTGCAGCATCAACAGAACGAATCATATATCTTCCAACTGATTGGTGAGAAAATAAAACTGTTCGTTGTTGTGCCATTGCTGAGGTGCCAATTAGGCACCCCAGTATTGTAAATAGTAAAATTGTTTTCTTCATATTATTGTTCTGCTCCTATTGTGTAAAATGTTGCTGGTGAATTATAATTTCTATATTCAACATCAATTTGATCAGCACTAATTACTGATTTTCTAAATCTAAATTCATCAATATATCCGGTCCATCTATAGTCCGCTCCGCCATCAACATATCTTCCGTCCGCTCCAATAATTGCCCAATCTGATGCAACATCTGGAGAATTTCCAACAGCTAAACTTGCTGTTGATGGTGAACTTGTACTTGCTACACCATTTACATAGTTGGTAGCTGCTGGGGCAACCCCATCATAAGGACCCGTACCACTCATGTCGAATACCATCGTATTGAAGTTCCATTGATTATCTGGTCTAGTATTAACATTGGACCACACATCAAATACTTCAGTACCAAAATTATGCATTCTAATGGAATTATTAGAATAAGACCCAGTTCCATACTGAATTAGATCCAGTCCACCAGTACGACCTGCATCAGTATATTGTAATAATGATGCATAATCATCTTGATATCCGGTTGCATATGTTAAGGTTTGTAATGTAAAACTAGTTGAACTTGGATCAAAAATTCCATTTGCCTGAACTCCTGAAATTACAAATCCACTTTCAGTTAGATTTACAAATTCCTGCCCACCACCAATTTTACCAGCAGCCAAATCAACTACACCAGTGCCGTCCCCAGCTTCGGTAATTGTTAAATCTGTTCCAGCAGCTGACCAATAAGATTGATCGTTCATATGCATAACAAATGTGTAATCCGCCCATACTAAATCTGGCGCGCCTTCATATTTTGTGTTTGCGGGATCACCATATCCAATTACAAAAGAAGTAACGGCTGACGAATATAAAGTTGGAATTTTAATCCATGCAACAAGTTCTCCTGTTGTTCCATCATATTTTTCAACGTCCCATTGTGGAACAAAAGGGGCTGATCCAGTTGCATCGGAAACAAATCTAATATCAAACCCGTCCGGCCGAATTATTCCTCCACTATTTGAATCAAGTAACCAAGTTTCCGTCATGGATAACAATAATATATAGTTATCGATGTTAGATGGAACTTCAGCTGCAGCAATAGAAATGATTCTTGATTGCCCTGGAGTAATTGTTATGGCAGTTGATCCCAGATCTAACCAATCAGATGCACATGGATCATAATCACAATAATCAAGAGTGACGCGGCCATAAACTGTATCTCCATCATTTAT
>Ga0233412_10000762_pt1 | contig 17957 bp, 26 predicted proteins | sample Na_anoxic_4_MG_FD_180667 | JGI IMG/M metagenome (GOLD analysis project Ga0233412, IMG submission 180667) | Seawater microbial communities from Saanich Inlet, British Columbia, Canada - Na_anoxic_4_MG | ecosystem: Environmental > Aquatic > Marine > Inlet | place: Canada: British Columbia...
CAAAAGAAAAAACAGAAATTATGTAAAGGGATTATTAGTTCATGCCTTTGTTGCAACAATGTATAAAGCACTTGGCGGAGAAACATTGAAGAAATTATTGGAACAACACCATGTATCCGAATCCACGATCCGACAAGAATCTGAAAAGAAAGGATTTTGGAATAAGCAAAGGGAGGTAACTGTTTAAAATGTGGGAAGTAGCAATTGCATTAACATTTGTAGGAACCGCATTTGCCTTGTTTTACATGGGAACAAGTTTGGATAAAGATCACTATCCACTTAAACTTTTATTTATGTTCGTAGGGATATTCTTTTTACTTTCAAATTTAGGAATGAGTGAAAACATAATCAATGCAAACAATGAAACAATCGGTTCAGAAACAGCAGCAGCATTGATTTCGACAGCACATGGATCTTATACTTCAATGATCTGGGTAACTGTATTTATATTGATGTATTTCTTGATATATTTCTTTGCATCAGTGGCTAGGAATATAAAGGCGGGGAAGAAAAATGGCAACTAGAACAAAACTAATGAGGATAGATGAAGATCTGGCTAATGAAATGAAAAAGGCATCTGAAAGAACTGGAAGAAGTCAGAGAGCAATTTCAAAAGAAATTTCTTTATTAATCAAAGGAAAAAAACCAAAGATTGAATGGAGGTTTAAAGTATGAATAAAAAAGGTTCAGGCCTGGATATAATTTACATCCTAGCATTTTTATTCACTTTTGCCATAATTACAATAGTGGCATTCACTTTTTATAGTGGTTATACAGATTCAATTGCAGACAATCCTCTTTTTGATAATGAAGTAAATGAACAAGTTGAATCTCAAGCAGTTGCAACACTTCATGCCTGGGACTATCTTTTCGTATTCATAATGATTGGATTAACAATAACAACCTTGATGGGTGGATTCATGTTAAGGACACACCCAGCATTCTTCTGGATCAGTTTATTATTGTTAATAATTGCAATAGTTATCGCAGCAATATTGGGGAATGTATTTGGATCAGTAACTAGCACAGCAGCATTTAGTTCGGCAGCAGGAGAATTAAGTGTAATCCCATTTATCATGAATCATTTGCCTTTAATGATATTACTAATAGGAGGAATCATCTTGGTTATTTTATTTGCCAAAAACAAGATGATGGAATACTAAAATGAAAAAATTAATGTTATTCGGGATAATTGGATTGTTTGTTATGATGGTTTTTGTAAGTGGCGTTGTATCTGCAGCCGCACCAACGTCACCCTCAACATTAAGTCCAGATAATAATTCAATATGGTTCAATGATACAACTTTAACCTGTTCAGGTTCAACAGATCCTGAAAGTGATAATATTAATTATAGTTTTTATATAAATGATTTTTTAGTTCAAAATTCAAATTCAATAAATTATATTACATTTTTGTCTAATGCAATATGGGTGGAGGATGATGACGGTGGAACGTGTTCATTTACTTATGGAAATTCAGAATCAAATCCTTATATTATAAAATCAATTATTTCAGGCCCACAATGTTATTTAGAGCTTGAGGATTCTTTATTTTTTAGGAGTAATAATTGGACTGTTTATTTAGAGAGTCCAGATGCTATGGCAAAAAGGATTTATATTGATGGTAATCAAGTATGGAGTTCAGGAACAAGTTTTGGAGGGTATAATCAAACAATAGATGTTTCTGCATATAATGATGGGCAATATCACACCATTAAATTTTGGACAGATACAGATAATACAAACCAACAATTTAAATTTTATTTTAGTGGATTGTCGGGAGAGGTTATTGATTGGTATTGCCAAGCCTGTGATAATAATAGTGAATGTTCAAATGTTACAGAAACAAGAACATTAACTAAAATGTTGTTTGAAGAATGTTCAATGGGTAATGTTGCTTTAAATTTTACGGTTAAGGATGAAGAATCAGGAGATGTATTGGACAATATAAACTTTGATGCTGCGTGGTTATTAGAATCTGCCTGGGATTCATTACTTTATAATTTTGGTTTGAGTGGAGAAAGTAATTACGAGTTTTGTTTAAGCCCATCAGGAAATGATGTTAATATAACTGGGTTTGTGGAGTATGATTCAACAAATAGCTCATATAGTTTTCCAAGGCAATACTACTTTCAAAATGCTTTAATTAATGGAAATTCAATACTTGATATTGATTTATTCCAATTAAGTGATACTTTTGCGACACCAGTAACATTCACAGCGGTCAGAGGGGCATCAACAGTTGAGGATGTTCTTATCCATGTTCAAAGGTATGATCCAGGAACTGGCACATATACTCTGGTGGCTATGGGCGAAACAGGGGCGTCAGGGCAAGATATTATTTATTTGAGGTTAACAGACGCATGGTATAGAATCCTTGCTTATGATGGCGGGGAATTGGCTTACACTGGAGATCCCGAACATATATTAGATTCTAGTTATACGATTTTATTAACAGGCGGAGAAGGAGGTATGAGTGATTATTGGGATAACTGGAACGCCTTATCAACTATAAATTATAACCTTGCTTTCAATGAATCAGGAACAAACTCTTTCACACTTACAGCGGATGATGGGTCAGGGGCTGCGACTTCAATGTGTTTAAAGGTTGAAAAATGGAGTATGTTAGATGGTATGGATGAAGTATATTATGAATGTGAAAGTTCTGCATCAGTTACTATGAGTTATGAAATTACAGACCTGGATGCAACTTATCATGCAAAATTCATCGCATTCTTTGATGGTGGATGGAGATTAATTGATAGTGAAGAAGTGAGTTTATCTTTAAATTTAAGCGATATGATTGGAATGGATGGAATTATATTTGCCCTTCTACTTATAGGGATTATTGCATTCATAGGGCTTTGGAATCCAATTGCATCAGTGGCATTGACTATGTTCGGATTGATAATATCATTCATGATAGGGTTGATCAATGTTCCATGGGCAGCATTGATTGGAATATTAATTGCGGGAGGAATAATCTTATTTAAGATTAAAGAATAAAATGGGAAAAGTTTCAACACTAATAACAACAATTATTTTGGTATCTTTAGTTTTTACTGGATTCACAACATTCCTTTCGGGATTACAATCAGAATATGATTTTGAAATTGAGGAAAATTACACTGGAACTTATGATGCTTTAGAAATGAATGCCATTCTTGAAGAAGAAGGGATGGATTATGGTAGTATGGCGGATGCCTCTGGAAATTTTGAGGAAGGACAACATTGGTATAGTTTCTTTGATACAATCTGGAAGAATATCGCAGGATCATTTGGAATCATCAGCAACACAGGAGATGTTGCAAAAAATATGGTAAGGGAGGGATTGGATGTTGCAGACACACCTGCATGGCTAGAATCAGGAGTTATTGCATTGATAACGATTTTAATCATCTTGTTAATTGCAGGATTGATATCCAACAGGAATTTATAAAATGACTATCGAAACAGCAACAAATTTGACGAGGCCTTATGAATTATTTCAATATGCTCACACAGTAACAGAGGGATATTTGGGAACTGTTATTGTGATGGCGGTATTTATGATCTCTTTCATATCTTTGAAAGCATATAGGCCTAGTGCCGCATTTGCAGCAAGTGCATTCATAACCACAACTATTGCCATGATATTAAGGGCTGCAAGTATGTTAAACGACACAATCTTATTTGGATCTATATTTGTAACACTTGGGGCAGTTGCTTTATTGCTTTTGGAGGGGAAATGGAACTAAAGAATTTCTTTAAAAAAGAAAGGGTATTCTTTTGCCCTATTAGTATTATTTAGGTAGGGTTAAAAATGGCATTCCAAAATGAAGATGGAAATGAACATAAAATTTGTAAAAATTGTGGTTTTTGTATTAATTGCCATGAGTGTATTTGCGATAAGTTCAGAAAGTTCAGTTGCAAGGGCAGAGGGTAAAGATTCATCCCTAATTGGTTATGAGTTCTTGGATGATCAAACAGTTTTACATATTTGGAACATATACGAAGATTATTATTTTGATATTGATAATCAATGCTATGCCCAAATCACAAATCACTATGACGACTACTGGAGTAGAAACACATTTGGTTTTGGAATCGAAGTTTATGGCCAATGGTATTACTATGAATCGGACAAATTCTGTGATTGGGAGTTTGAAATTGAAACGGATAACATAAACTATGTTCGATTTAAACTTTCTGAAAGTATGAAAATTTACCCTTATTCTAAAATAGATTTATACATTTCCAATGAATTAACAAATCAAGATCCACGATTGAGTATGGACTTTGGAATCCATCATAATGCAGGATATGATATAACCAACTCCCGTTTTAGATGGCACATAGACAACATTCAGATAAATATGGAGGAAGAAGATAATTTTATTTGGATTGATAACAATACTTATGATCTATCCGATGATTTAGATCTAGAATTTGCGAATTTACCTTATGGGTATTTTAAAATATATGAGAATGAATCAGGGGAATTTATATCTATGAATTGGGAAAGTAATTCTTATGATGATATTGTAACTATAAAAAGTTATGAGAGTTCATCTTATAATTCTCCCGTTTCTTTAATCGCAGAATTAGGGGAGATAAGCTATGGCGAAACAAAAACATTTTCATCACAATGGATTGATAGGACGAAAGAATGTTCGCCACCTTTCTCAGCACATTTCAATAATCCTCCAAATCATGAAGAATATAATATTAACGACACATTTATGATGGAAGGACACTGGCACGATTCTAATAATAATCCTTGGGGATTTTGTTATTATCCAAGCCTATGGAAAGGAACTGTCCAAATTAATCAAACAGGAACATGGTATTTAATCAATGCCTATGCGCCTTATGGGGTTCAATTGAATGGTTTATCTGGAAGTGGTATGCCCTACATGAGTGGAAGGACAAGCGAGGAAATAGATCCATTTGCACACCAACCCAATCCATATATGGAGGGAAATCTTACTTGCTCACAGGCAGGAACACATAATTTAAAATATGAGGTTTTTCATTCATTATACGGTTGGATGGGATCTCAAAGAGATATAACTTGTTTAGCACCAGAAGAACCAGAAGAACCAATTGAATCTTATCAACTTGCTTTATTATTGGGATTATTTGGATCTGCATTATTTTTTATATTATGGGCAACAAAATTGGATGATGATCACATTCCATTAAAAATATTATTTAGAGCTTATGGATTGGTTTTATTCATTGCAGTGTTCCACATGGCCGCCTTATTCTCTGAATTTGATATTGGATCAACCTATCCTGGAATGTTATATCTTGCCATTGCATCAGGGTTTATTGGATCAGTTTTATGGTTAAAACGGTTGTTAACAGGTATTAACAACTGTTAACGCTATTTTATAAAGTCCAAGCAACAAGAAATGATATCCTATTGTAGTCGAACATTTGGCCAGATTTCCTTGGACGCAAGAGCAAACTTAACCAATAGAGTTATGAAATGGAGGACATGAACATGAATTTGAACGATTTAAGCGGAGTGGCAATCACATTCGTTGTATTAGCAGTAGTTTTGGGAATTGGTGGGACAATATTATCATCTATCCAAAGTGGTCAAGAAGTAGACAGTGCAGCATATAATGCAACAGGCGATGGATTAGCCGCAATCACAGAAATCTCAGGATGGCAAGTAACTTTAGCAGTTATTGTTGTTGCTAGTGTAGTTATTGGAGTAATATCCTATTTCTACCAAAAGTAAACTGAGAAAACTTTGAAAAAACTTTGAGGGTGAAATGCCCTCTTTTTTTATTATCTGGGAGATTAAGATGAATTTGAAAGAAAAATTAAAAATAAAGTTTGCGGAAGAAAAAGAAAAGTTAAAGATTAAGAGGGCAAGAGAAAGAACTGCAAAGGGAATAAGAAACGAAAAGGCAACAGTAGCAAGACATAAAGCCCAAGAAAAATATGCCGTTAAAAAAGCAGAGGCTAAAGAAGAACAAAAATTTAAACAATATAAACAAAGATTGAGCAAACCTTCAGGATTTAGTATGGGTGGATCTCCCTTTGGTGCAACAAGAAGATCAACCAGTGGCAGCCGTCCGAATCCATTTGGACCAGCAACATATATTTCAGGTGGAAATCCTATGGCAAAGAAGATGGCAAATACAAAACGAAAGAAACGAAAGAAAATAAAATATAAGTATGTAAAAGTTAAAGCATAAGGGATCTAATCCCTTTCTACTTATCTGCGTTCATTCATATTTTTATAGTTATCTATTGCCATTTTCCAATCATTATCTTTATCTAATATTTTTGAATATGTTTCATATATTTTGTGCCAATGTATCTTTCTCAAATCTTTTAATAAATCAGCAGATCTATCCATGTTTTTATCAAATTTTGATGAAAAATATTTTTCAAATAGTTTTTCCAAAGTGTAATTTTTACCAACAAGAAATGAGGACAAACTTAACATATCTATGGCCGAAATAAAATCTTCCATTAAAATTTTTTTATTTTTTTTTATAGATTCATCCTTTTTTAAAAAATATTCATATATGTCTACATTCAATTTTAACAAATCCAATGAGTATCTTTTTTCATCTCCAGATAATTTTGATTCTCCCAAATTCTTAAATTTATTTTTATTTCCGCAACTACATTTGAAATTATTGAAGGATTCAATAATGTTTTTACAATCAGAACACTCATATAATTTTAATTTAGATAATTTTAAATATCCTTCATTTGAAAGTTTTTTAACTTGCCCAAAAACAGCAGGAGAACTTTTTTTTAAAAGTTTTGATAATTCAACTATTGATTTTCTATCGTTACCTATTGATGCGACTATATCAAAATAAACTGAACTACTAACAATTTTTGTTCTTCTTTTTGCGTTTTTTTCCATTTTTTACGGTATTTACTGCAGATACAATATCCAAATATATGTAGTTAAAATAAAAAAGTAAACTGTCGGAGCGGGTGGTTAAACCTTTAACCTATTTTATACAATTTTTATTTATTTAAATACTTTTCTACTTATCTGCGTTCATTTTTTAGTTATTTCCTGAACTGCATAAAAACCTATTCATTTTGATTGTTTTTCGTGTAGTATTTTATGAACAGCCCCCAAACTAATATTTTTCTCATTTTGGTTTTTATCATACCTTATAACTACTTTTGATATTTCTCTCATGCTATGCCCATCATTATGTAGTTTAATCACTTCTTCTTTTATTCTACTGGTTAAATTCCTTCTGCCCCATTTCTTACCCTTATAACTCCTAGTAACTCCCTCTTTAGTTCTTACAGCAGATTTAATCCTTTCACTCTTAATGCTACTTTCCATCTCTGCCAATGATCCTACAATTCCCAAAAGAAACTCTTGGATTGTTTTACCTAAAGGTCCCTCTATATTTACAGATTCAAGCCATTCTTCTTTCACACTATGGATCTCTGCGTTCCTATTAGTTATATTGGTTATATCCTCAATTAATTTTTCTCTATTTCTTACCCATCTATCCAATGCCCATACAACTATATGGTTTATCTCATACCTTTTTATTCCTTGTATTATCCTCTCTCTCTCTGGCCTATGGATATCCTTGTAGCCACTTATATGCTCTTTATATATATCATAATCTTTCCATCCCCTTCTTTTACAATAATCTTTACAATCTTTCAATTGTAGATCAGGGTTTTGTTCAGTTGTGGAAGTCCTAATATATATTGCAACTTTCATTTATCTTTCAACCTCTCATTCCTTTAATTCTTGCCTCTGCTATCTTGCAGTAATCCTCATCTTGTTCAATTCCAATATAGTTCATCCCTTGTTTAATACAAGCCAACGCAGTTGTTCCACTTCCAAGAAATGGGTCTAAAACCAATCCACCTTTCTTTGTTACTAATCTTACTAAGTATTGCATTAGTTTTAATGGTTTGACAGTTGGATGGACATTCTGTTGAATTGATTTTCTTTCACAACCAAACTTATCTGCAGTTTCTTTATTTGTTCTGGTGGTAGTCTCATATTCGGTTTTTTTTGCATCCATATCTTCACAACCCAAATTCCTTTCACTCTTACTTGCCTTCGCACAATAGAAGAAACGAGATGCACCACCTTTATCATTATGACCCCTTCCTGATTTAATATCCATATATTTTCCGTAAATACTTCCTTCTTTTACATTTTCTATTCCTGAACCCATTACTTGTTTCTTAGATTTAGTTACTCCGCTTTGTTCATCCAACATTCTACAAGGACAATTTGGATTTGTGTGAATCATATAACTCCCTTGTTTTGATTTTGATTTATCAGAATCATATTCTTGGGTTATTCCTTTTCCAGTATCAGACATTCCAATTTTCATAGCACCAAAACCCCCCGATATTTTTTCTTCTGATGTTTCTGTTTTATCACAAATACATTCTAAAATAACATTCGCTGGGAATCTTCCTTGTGCTACATAATCCGTTGCTGGTCTTTCATCTTTATTGTATATTCCATTAGGTGCAGAATTTCTCATAACTGAATTAGGATATTTTGAATGTTGATTCTTTCCCTTACTTTCTTGTTCATCTTCTTTATTTTGAAATCCAATCCTACACCCATCAATATTAATTCCACCTGTTCCCCATTTCAAAACATTCAAAGCATTATTCTTTTCACTCAAAGGTTTTCTGGCAACAACAATAGGTTCATGTGCTGGTTTAAGTGCTGTTCCCCATCCTTCCCATTCTTTTGCTTTTTGTGTTATTGGATTATTATCATCAATTTCTCCACTATATTTTCCATAATCAACACTGTCCTTTGCTGCTTCTGGAACTTTAATTCTATTTCTGACAGCACCAGACTTTTTATCAATCTGCTTTCCAATATTCAAACTCTTTGGAAATCCACTTCCATATAACCAACTAATCATATCCCTTATCTCAAAACCTGCATCTTCTATGTTAACTGCCATTCTGTGATAAGTCCTACTTCCAGCAAAAGACAACAAATGCCCTCCATGTTTCAATACTCTCATAGCTTCTTTCCAAACCTCAACACTTGGTACATCATAATCCCATTTCTTACCCATAAAACTAAGACCATAAGGTGGGTCGGTTACTATACTATCTACTGAGTTCTCTGGAAGTTTTTTCATTTCTTCTATACAATCCCCTTTAATTATTATGTTTTGTTTCATTTATCTTTCAACCTCTCATTCCTTTCTTTTTGTTTTTTCCACTTGGCATCTCTTATTCTATCAATTATTAAACTCATTCTAAATGGCTAAAGTCTTTATCTGGAAATGCCTTTTGTAATTTCTTCTTTAGTTTCTTTAATGCCCTTGGATTCTTTTCTTTTAGTTTATTTAATGCATCCAATATTTTATCCTCCGGTGGAATATTAATATTCCTTGCCTTTCTTTCTATTTCTTTTTTATTCATTTTTTCCTTGCCTTTCTTTCTATTTCTTTTTTATTCATTTTTTTAACTAATCTTTTTTCGAATAGTCTAAAGGAAATTACTGACAATATTATTGTTAATATAACAATTAACACTCCTTCCAAATATTTATTTAAATTAATCATATTAAATACACCGATAACTATTGGATGTATTATAAATAATGAAAACATGAACACATATGCTAATAATTTTAATTCTTCTTTTTGCGTTTTTTTCCATTTTTTCCTTGCCTTTCTTTCTATTTCTTTTTTATTCATTTTTTTGCCGATTGTGTAATAGATTTAAACTTTAACAACTTTCTTTCCTACACTGAGCCAATTTGCACCACACTGCCTGCACCACATAGTATCATCTTTCATCCTATATTTTGTATCTAATGAATCACAAGTGGGACATCTTCTTGCATCTTTCTTTTTCTCTTTAACTTCTGGAGTTAAATCTGTTTGTAAGTTCTCATATAGTTCAGTTGTAAACTCTGTTTTCTTTTTTTCATAGGCATGGATTAACTTTATACTTGGTTTTTTTACTTCAACCATCAAATGCCTATTATTCAATCTTGCATTCTTATAGTATAATTTCCCCGATTGATTGTTTAACTGTGTAAATTTCCATTTTATTTGAACAACCTTTCTACTTCTTATCACTTTGGTGCTTTCCATTGACGCATCAAACAATTTCCTGATCCCTGCATCTACAAAAGTGATATCTGGAACAGTTACAAATAGAATAATATTCCTATGCCTCCATGTTTGCAAAAGCATGGCCATCGCCTTATTGAATTTATTCATATATGAATTTCTGTTTGATATTGCAATTCCACCTTCATCAAATACAATCACTGATCCTGGTGGAACTTTCTCATTGTGAACCATTTCAATTAAATCTTCTATTTTGAACACAACTCTATCCACATTAAAATTTGGATCTAATGTTTCGGCGAATCGCATTGCAGAATAGGATTTCCCAGTCCCTACCCTACCAACGCAAAGAGTACACCAATTACGGCCTTGGCTCAAATTGGTTTTTATATGTTTAATTATATAGCTCATATTGTTTCCAATTGATATTTTGTATAAAGCAAAGGACTTATTGTTATCGCCAAAAGTCTGTGCAATTCCGTTATAAATATCAATTCTGCCTCCGACACTTCTTTTTTGATCCTCTTATTCATCTTTGAGTTTCTTATATTGGGATTAATTTTTTTAGTTAATATTTTTTTATCCTTTTCAAAAATAACCAATAATTTATCTTTCTTTTTTGCATACTCTTTATCCAGTAAGTCCGAACCAATACAAAGAATTTCCAATTGTTCAATTGTGAGTTTGTATCCAATAGGGTTATCATATTTCACAACCCCTGCCTCTGCTGCCTTATTCAACCATTGCCCAAGATAAAACTCTATTGCAACTTTATCACTTCTGGTGGCACTCATTGGATCTTGCAACTTATCTGAATATTTAACCATTTATTACCCACCTTAAAATAATCCATTTGGTTAACATCCAGACAAATATTCCTCTAACAATCCATTTTATTTTATAGTAATGTGCTAATTTTGCAACTATTACGCCACCGTATTCCAAACCGATTGCTGCCTCTTGTTTTAGATAATCTTTGCTTTTTTTCTCAACCATTCTTTCCTCCCCATTATTGTGTCTTTATCTGGGCAATTCATACAATTAGGGCAAAGGCCTACGCCCCGCCTTGATTTTGTATGGTATAAAGCACCGCAGATTTTACACATTCTAAAAAACCACCCAGTATTGTTCATTTTAAAATCCTGGTGGATTCACTGAATCTCCTGCAACCGACTCAATATTACCAATGCAATCCAATTTCTCTGCCACTGTTGAAACACACTCACTCACACAATTGCTCACAGTTCCCGCAGATGTTGATAAAATATGTTGTGAAGTTTCATTCACTGATCCAACAATTGAAAGCATCAAAACCAGTCCCAACACTGCCCCCGTTGTAAACATTATAAATCCCTTATTTTCATTCAAGAATCCTTTTAATGTTTTCTTTGTTGCTGCAACTTTTAGGGAATGTTTCGCCCAATCCTCGTCTGCCAGTGGAATCACTTTCGGCAATATCTTTTCCTCATATTCAGGAGTTAAAACAGAATAATCAAATGGACCTGGCCCAAATTTTAACAACCGATATTTATTTTTTCCACCTTTTCGCATAACAACAGCATTTTCAATCCCTGGATGTTTTAAAATTGCATCATTATGTTTTAATAAAATATATGCCCCTGCCCCAGTTTCAAAGTCTTTTTTCCAATATCCTCTGTCCGTATCAACAATTAATCCTGATCCAGTTACATCCCAAACTTCTACAATATCCTTATATTTTTTTGGTTTTAAAATGAATCTATAAGCCAAGAACATTATTACGGATAAAGCAAGAACCACCTGGAATATAATAAATATAACATGGCTTATGCCTCCCGTGTTAAAATTTTGAATAAATTCCAATCCCATTATTCAACATCCTCTGGGTAAGATTTCAACTCAAGTTGGTTTTTCTTATTTTCAAAAAATATACCTAAAAGTAAACCAAGGATGAATGTTAATACTTCTAACATTATAACACACTCTCCTCAGTTATTGATATTTTTTTAGGCTCTTGTTTTGGCTTATTTTCATCGTATTCTCTTACCCAAACAGCAATCCCATCTCCTTTAAAATCTGGTTGATTTCCTTGCTTTTCTGTGTTTTCAAATGCCGCAACATATTCATGTCCAGCCATTTTTATGCTTAATCTTTTCTTCATTTTGTCCGCCTCCGTGGTTGTGTTTTTTCTTCTTCTTGTTGTATAATCCATGCCTCAATTGAGTCCAATTTCTTCTCTATATTCCTTATTGTTTCATAATTTATTTCCATTTTTTTTCATTTTCCTCACTTCTGCGATAGCAGTTTTATGTGTAATTTCCCTGATAAATCTTAAAATTCCTTGCTTTTCCATCTCCCTTTCGACAATCTTTTCTATCATTTCAATCACAATTTTTTCATTTATTTTTTCCATTTATATCACATCCTTTTTATTCAACCAGAAAATACCAGAATTAGTTGCAGGAAAAGAGAGTAAACCTGCATTTGATATGATCTGTTTATTGATTTTTTGATGATTTTTGATGATTTTTTCCATTTTTTTATTGTTTTTCACTAACAGGGTTAACAGGGTTCACACCCTTTTCCTACTAATTCACCATAGGAGAGCTAGTAGTACTACCATGTGAACCCTGTTAACCCTGTTAGTTGTGCCGAATTTGGCCATTAGAGGCAACCCCTATTTCCAGTGGAACTCTCATTTTCAAGATTTTTCGCCCATGAAATCCCATTCCAATACCTAATCATAGGTTTATTTCCATCATTATTAAACCATTCCGCATTTTTTTGAATAGTGGAAAATCCTAATTCTTTCATTTTCTTTCCAAGAAAGGTTTCAGTGATTTTTCTGAATCGATTTTCTTCACACCAATCATCCAATATTTGTTTAAATTTATATTTTGGGATTGATCCATTAAAATCTTCAATCACATTTTCTTTTATGAACTTATCCAAAGGATTTGATAGATCTTCAAACTTTTTCATTCTTGCAGCAACATCCCCTTCATTGTGAAATTTTCGATTCAATAATAAAGTTCTCAAAACATTCACACTTCTTTTTGCCAGGTTATTATATTCTTTTTCAGGAATATCTGCAAGGATATCTTTTTTCTCTGAAAACCTATTGAAAAAATCGATAATTGTCCATCTCCGATAAAATCCAATTGTTTTATCTGAAGTTGTTGGAAGATTGTTTGTTGATATAATCATTTTAGCATAATTATAATCTTCAAAAGGATCTTTCCCTTTATACTCGAATCCAATCAGATCTCCACCAGTTAATTTTTTCAAGATAGATGTTTTCTTCATTTCATTAAAATTTGTTTCTCCAACTAGGCAAACCAATTTTTTATGCAATCTTCCCATCTCAAACCTTGAATCCATTAATGTATCTAGTTCGGTAGTAGTTATATTTGAACCCCCAATAAATTTTGAAACAAGATCAAGATATTTGCTTTTGCCATTCATTCCTTCTCCAATCAAACAAAACAATCTATGGATAGGATACGAAGGGATCAAACAGTATGAAATAATTTCGTATAGTGTTTGAACATAATCCTCTCCAACCCATTCTGCAAATATCTTATCCATCACTGGAGTTTCTTCATCTTCGCCCAGTTCCCAAGGAATTGGATTTGTAACGAAATATCTTGGAGAAGGTTCAATTTCTTCATCCTTTACAATATCAATGATTTTATTTTTGAATTGCACCCAGTTTCCAGGAATTTCTTCAGGAATCATCTTTCTCCCTTCTTGTTTTAATGCCTCTAATAATTCAACCTTTTCTTTTGATTTGATTGTGTTCACACCTGTTGAACCTGAAATTAAGTTTAAAATATCTGTTTCATCAATTTTAACCCAACATAAATCTTTTTTGTTCCATGCCCACCATAGTTTCACACTATCGTAAAAAATAGGATTGTTTTTTAAAAATGCCCTAATCAATAACCTTTTATCAGTTATTTGCATCATTTGACGCTTTATATCTTCCAAAGCATCATTTTTATTTTCAAATTCTATAAATTGCCCTTGGAACTCATTAAAATCATCAGGGAACAATTTAATTAAATCAAGTTCATTTTTACATTTTTTTGTTTCTTCAATTAGATTTTTATTCAATCTTAATTCATTTATTAAAAAATTTTTAAGTCTTTCAACCCTATCCATCATTTACACCTCTTTTAAATTTGAGCCACAACATCTCAATGGAATCAAAACTGCATTTGCCAATCCTATAATTGACTGCATCCTGTGTTTCCCTTGTTGAAAGTTGTATTTGCTTTCTCAAATATATCACCATTTCTATTTAGGGCCAAAATAAGCCCGTTTTAAGCGTCTTTTCTCTTTTTTGGTATGTTTATACTGTTTTTCTCTTTTTTATTGTTATTCTCCACCTCTTGACGCCACCAAGCAACGTAAGATGGATCCATTATTCTGATCCAACTCATTTTGCAGATGGAACTCTTTTTTTATTAATTCTATTCAATTCTGCAATAGTTAAATTTGCAATCTTTTCATGTTTAAAGTTAAACTTCATTTCTTTCCACCTCTTTTTTTATTAGCATAACAACACTATCATGTAGTGATATATCTTTTGTAACCAGTCCTTTGTATTTTGTCCAAAGATCCGAATCAACATCCAGTATTAATTTTTTTGCCATTGTATTAATATTTCATTAACCCATTATATAAATAAATGTGAACTGGAGTATATACTTAATAAAACAAATGTTTAAAAAACCTAATGTTAACTATTGTTAACTATGGCTAGAAATGACGATTCTAATTCTAATTCTGACAGAGGGATGACTAGCTCAGAACGATCATATTGGGATGCAAGAAGTTCGGCAGAAAGGGCAGCCAAGAGATACAGATCAGAGGCAGCTGCATTTAGAAGTGGACTTGAAACATATAAAACTTCTTTAGAAGAATATAAGGCCAGGAAAGGAAAATATATTAAGGAATTTACTCCCTGGTTTAAATCTAAAGCAAGGGCGGGAATCTCTGGAGTTGGGAAAGCATTTATGGCACCAAGGCCTTTGGCACCCAGAACAGTAAGAAAAAAGAAAACAGAGTTTATTGGAGAAACAGAAACTCTTTCTGAGAAACATGAAACACTAGGAAAAAAACAAACTCAACTTATATCTCAACAAGAAAAAGTAAAACAATTATATTCTAAAGCAAAAGAAAAACAATCATTAGTCCCTAGTGGATATACATCTTGGAGTAAATCAGGGGACGAATCATATACAGACACTTTCGGCAAAAAGTATTTTGTTGCACCTTCAGGAGATCTTGCGGGAGTGGAAGATCCAATTGCAAAAGAAAGTAGATTGGCAACTCCAACAGATATTTTACAATTTAAATCTATGAAATATCAAGAAAGATTATATGAACAGAAAATGCACGATTTTTATAATCCTGAATTACAAATAAAAAAAGATTTTACGCCTTGGCAAAAGTTTAAATTTAAAGTTGAAAGTTCACTTGCAAGGGAAACACCTGAGGCCTATCATGGTGCAAGAAATGTTCCAAGTGGTTGGGAACAAACAGAAAAAACGGCATCTATTAACATATTGAAAGTTGCACCTGCCCAAATTGTTCCTGAAAAATATAAGGAAAATATTGCAGGAAGATATGCAGAAGGGATGTATGCAGGGGTTATTGAGAAACCATTGCAAACAGTTGGAACATTCCTGCTGTTTAAGGGAATGGGGATGCTGTTTAAGGGAATGGGGAAAGTTGCAACGCCTTTGATGAAAAAATTACCAAATTCATTTTCTATGTTCGGAAAGCCTATTGGGGCAGGATCAATGATAAAAACAGGATCAGTTGGAATGGGAACTTTATATGCAGGAAGTGTTTATGAGAGATCTATGATGGCAGAGGATTCAGTTTATGAATTTGGAAAGATTACCTCCACTGAGATAATTCCAATGGGTTTGGCATCAATGAAAAAACCTTATTCAATAGAATCAAAATATTCAGTGCCAGAGCCAGGATATAGTGTTTCAGGAGATTTAAAAGTTCGGCCATTGGGATTGAGGCAAATCCCTATAATAGAACAAAGAACTTTTAAAATGGGTCCAATATCAAAGACATTAAAACCAAGAGCTACATTTTTTGAGCCAACATATAGGCCTTCCCAACAACCATTCAGATTAAAATCTGGCGGAACAGGATTCGCTGGAACATTAAAAGTGAAACAGATGAAATCAGAAGTTCCTGGAATCCGAGAAATTTCAGGATTTGAGAAAAATATATCAGTTGAAAGGATTATAGGGAAAGCAAGAAAGGTTTCAGGTAAACAAGATATAATTAAAGTTGAGGCGGTGGCAGTTAAACAGAGGGCTGGAAGGCCAACCCAGAGTGGAGTTGTATCAGAGGCACATTTAATAAAAAGAGATCCAATTAATCTGTTGGAATCTGGAGAATTAAGATTGAAAATTAGAAGGGGGGAGAAGGTTCCATCTATTGTTGAATATAATGTGTTCCAAACTAGCCAAGATATAAAATTAAAAGTTGGAAAAAAAGGATCATTTTCTGAAAAGGTTTTTGGCTATGATAAAAAGGTGGGAAAATTAAAATCAAGATCATCAATAATAGAAGTTGAAAAAGCAGGATATACAGACTTTAAAGGGCCACCAATTAAAGAAGTAAAATATAAATCCAAAAAAGAACTTAATAAGATAAAAAAGGACAAAAAGGACGATATTCCAACAATTGATAAACCTAAACCTAAACCTAAACCAGTTGTTGAATCTGGCCAAGTTTTAATAACAGGCAGACAAACAACTACTCAATTTCAAACACCAGTTCCCGCAGCAGTATATGAAGAAGTTATAAGCGAATTTGCGCGACAAAGAATGCACAAAATGGCGGCAGGATTAAATACCCAACAGATAAAAATTGGTCAACCATCAATTATGAAACCTTTTCCGATGGGAAAATCAACACAAAGGTTTGTAAAGATGGATGGGAAAATAGAAATTAAGGAAAAAATACAAACAAAATCAGAACAACAAACAAAACTGAAAAATATTCAAAGAGGAAGGACACAATCAACCATAATCCAAACAGATGCAATAAAACAAAAATTAAGATTTAGAACAACACATAAACCAAAATTAATCCAATTCCCAAAAACCACCTCCGAATCTAAAAAAACATCAAGAACTCCAACGACTTCGCCTCCCGTTCAGAAATATGTTCCCAAGATAACCACTCCACAGAAACCAATTAAACCATTTATACCATTTATACCATTTTCATTAAAAAATAAATCAAAATTGAATTTAAAAAAGAAAAAGAAAACAAAGATTCAAAGGATGGCAAAATATAAACCTTCTTTGATAGGAATTACAATGCCAGAAGTAAAAGGGATTAAACCGAGAAGTGTATCAGGAATAGGAATAAGGAGAGTAATAAAAAAATGAATGAATATGAATCACAGTTTGGGAATTATACTCAAACACAGGACGATAACAGTGCAGTTCACGAAGTGATATTAGATAATAGTTATATCATTGATGAATTGATGCACACTTTAAGGGGCGAGATAGTGGACACAAATACAAATTCAATAATTCATCAGGGCGAGGCATTGGTTGATGAAAATGCTATCACTTGGTTGGTCGGAAGATTTGTTCCATATACATCAAAGATTTTTTCATTGTCTGTTTTAGATGAAAGAGAAATTAAAGAAATAATATTTGAGTTTGAAACAGATATCTCGTTGGAATTAATGTTCCCAGAGAATATTGGAATCAAAAGAAAAAACAGAAATTATGTAAAGGGATTATTAGTTCATGCCTTTGTTGCAACAATGTATAAAGCACTTGGCGGAGAAACATTGAAGAAATTATTGGAACAACACCATGTATCCGAATCCACAATCCGACAAGAATCTGAAAAGAA
>Ga0233412_10000764_pt1 | contig 17931 bp, 16 predicted proteins | sample Na_anoxic_4_MG_FD_180667 | JGI IMG/M metagenome (GOLD analysis project Ga0233412, IMG submission 180667) | Seawater microbial communities from Saanich Inlet, British Columbia, Canada - Na_anoxic_4_MG | ecosystem: Environmental > Aquatic > Marine > Inlet | place: Canada: British Columbia...
GATTAATGCTGCAAATCCATAAAAAAACAGTGCCATATTTTTACCTGTACGGATAATCATCTTTAAGTTTTTGAGCTAATTCTTGCTCCCAAATATCACCATTTTTTAGCAATTTTTCTTTATTATAACGAAGCTCTTCATGAGTTTCAGTAGCAAACTCAAAATTTGGTCCTTCTACAATTGCATCTACTGGGCATGCTTCTTGGCATAAACCACAATATATACATTTTGTCATATCAATGTCATACCTAGTGGTACGACGACTACCATCAGCACGCTCTTCTGCTTCTATTAAAATAGCTTGCGCTGGGCAAATAGCTTCACATAATTTACAAGCAATACAACGCTCTTCCCCGTTTGCATAACGGCGTAGCGCATGTTCGCCTTTAAAACGTGGGCTTATTGGGCTTTTTTCGTAAGGGTAATTAATAGTCACTTTAGGATTAAAGAAATATTTTAAAGTCAAAGCCATGCCGACTAATATTTCATATAACACTAAAGTCTTTATATATTTTATTATCATCTTACCCTGGCAAATTATCAGTTATCATCAAAAGCGATGCTACCAAAACGACCCAAAACAATGTTAAGGGTAAAAAGACCTTCCAGCCAATACGCATTAATTGATCATATCTATAACGCGGTAAGGTTGCTCGTATCCACAAAAATATAAATAATAAAAATACCACCTTCGCAACGAACCAAACAAGACCAGGTACCACTTCAAGAAATCCAATATTGAATGGTGGTAAGTAGCCACCCATAAAGAAAGTAACAGTAATTGCGCTAACCAAAATCATATTAGCATATTCACCTAGGAAAAATAGAGCAAAACTCATGGATGAGTATTCAACATTATATCCAGCTACTAGCTCAGCTTCTGCCTCAGGTAAATCAAACGGCAAACGATTTGTTTCTGCCAACACCGAAATAAAGAATACTACCGCCATTGGCGCCAGTAACAATTGAATCCAAGCAGGCATAGTTCTTTGATATTCAACGATTTCAGATAAATTTAATGTACCAGTCACCAACAAAACTGTAACTATTACAAGCCCCATTGAAACTTCATAGGAAATCATCTGAGCTGACGACCTAATTGCTCCCAAAAATGCATATTTAGAATTACTAGCCCAACCAGCCATAATAATTCCATAAACACCGAGAGACGATACTGCTAAAATATATAATACACCAACATTGATATCAGCTAATACGAGCCCTTCACTAAAAGGTATAACCGCCCAGCCGATTAGACTTAAAATAAATGTTATCATCGGCGCGATAATAAATACAACTTTACTGGCATTAGTTGGGATAATAATTTCTTTAAACATCAACTTTACAGCATCTGCGATTGGCTGCAGCAATCCCATTGGACCAACCACATTCGGCCCACGACGCATTTGCATCAAGCCAATTACTCTACGCTCAGCATAAGTTAAGTAAGCCACGCACAATAATAGAGGCAAAGTGATCAGTAAAATTTTAGCCACAATAAAGAGTATCGCAAATCCGTATTCTATGAATAAATCCATCATACCAGCTCCTCTTTGACATTTTGTGCCTGTACACATTTTGCCATAGTAACTGAAGACCTACTAATTGGATCAGTCATATAATAATTGGTCAGCACATCCTCTAATGGCCTTTTAAGCAATTTTACCGAAGATTTAAATCCTATAAAATTCGTTGGAATAACCGTTCCTATATTAGCGAATACTGCATTTTCTTTGGCTAACATATTACGTATATCTGCAAGATTTTTGAAAGGCATTCCAAGATCTAATTTATTAGCCAGACGCGTAATTATATCCCAGCTTTCTTTAGCTAATCCTAGAGGAGATATAGCCGCGCGCGCATATTGTGGACGCCCTTCCATATTAACAAAAATTGCATCTTGCTCAGTGTAAGCAGCTTCCGGTAAAATAACATCCGCGCGCTCAGCTCCCTTGTCACCATGATGTCCTTGATAAATAACAAAACAATCCTGATCAATCAAACTCATATCAAAATCATCAGCGCCCAATAGATACAGCACCTTGACTTTTTTGTCCTTAGACTGCTTTAAAATCTCCGCGCTGCCATTGCCTGATTTACCATAAACAAAGCCAACATCGAGGCCACCAACCATCGATGCGTGATTATGCAAGATATTAAAGCCGTTCCAATCGTCGCTAATTATGTTGTATTTTTCTACTATCGCATGCGTCAATGCAAGTATTGCCTGCCCATCAGAGCGAGATAAAGCCGCATCACCAATAATAAGCATCGGACGCTTAGCCTCTTTTAGGCGCTTGGCTAACTCTCCTTTACCAGACAAAACCTCTTCCAGGAGAGAAACATTATCTCCAAGATCTTCTATAACATATGTCTGGTCACTAACCTCTCCAACTCTTGCAACATGCATATCACCAGAACGCACTTTTTGACCAATTCTAGCATTTAGAACTGGCGCAGCTTTACGCAGGTTAGCTCCAACTAATAAACATACATCTGCGTTAGCAGCATTTGCTATGCCCGTATTAAACAAATAATTACTTCTGCTAGATGTATCTAACTTATAACCAAACTGGTTAGTATCAACTTTATCAGAACCAAGGTTAAACAACATTTTTTTCAATAAAAACATTGATTCTACACTAGTGGTACTACCTGAAATAGCTGCAATTTCATCGCCTTTAACAGCATTAATCTGCTCAATAATATATTCTATAGCTTGATCCCAACTAGATTTTAGTAATTTAGCATTTTTGCGAATATACGGAGTATCTAAACGCTGAACTTTTAAGCCATCACAAGCAAAACGCGCTTTATCTGAAATCCATTCTTCATTTATACTCTCATTCAGCTTAGGCAAAATACGCATCACCTCAAGACCCCTTGAATCGACCCTTATGTTTGCACCAAGCGCATCCATAACATCTATTGATTCGGTTTTTTCAAGCTCCCAACTCCTAGCATTAAACGCATATGGTTTTGATGTTAGCGCCCCGACCGGACAAAGATCAATAATATTACCTGAAAGCTCAGAAGTTAAGGTTTTTTCTAAATAGCTGGTTATTTCCATATGTTCACCACGATTAATCGCGCCTATTTCCTGTACCCCAGCAACTTCTGTTGCAAAACGAATACAGCGCGTGCAGTGAATACAACGTGTCATTTGTGTTTTTACTAAAGGACCTAGATTTTTATCTTTAACGGATCGTTTATTATCCGAATAGCGACTTCCACCTTTACCATACTTAAAGGCCTGATCCTGCAAATCACACTCGCCACCCTGATCGCAAATCGGGCAATCAAGCGGATGGTTAGCAAGCAAAAATTCCATCACCCCTTCACGTGCTTTTTTTATCTTTGGAGTATTAGTTTTGATTACCATACCCTCAGATACCGGCATTGCACACGAAGCTATTGGCTTAGGGACTCTTTCCATTTCCACAAGGCACATTCGGCAGTTTCCAGCGATTTTCAATCTTTCATGAAAGCAAAAATGTGGTACTTCTATTCCCGCATGCTCGCAAGCTTGCATCACGGTCAAACCGTCTTCTACCTCAATTTCTTTATCATCAATAGTTAGCTTTGGCATGTGTTTACTTAAATTAGCTATTTAGTCGTATCTGACAATATCATAACCAACACCCAGCTGAAAACCAACGTTTTTTTAACAGTTTCTTATTTTTAACTCTTCCTATTTCGTTACACTTGACAAAAATAATACTTGAGATAGCATTGCAAGCAAAGTAAACCAATCCAAACATAAACATAATGTCCCCGATAAACTGCAAAAGAGTTCTACTAAAAGTCTCCGGTGAAGCCCTAATGGGTGATAAAAAATTTGGTCATGATGTAGACACACTTACCGCTATAGCAGAAGACATAAAAGAAGTATGCAACCTGGGTGTCCAAGTATGTGTTGTTGTAGGCGGTGGTAATATTTATCGTGGCACAGATGCTTCTATACTTGGCATGGAAAGAGCCTCGGCGGATTATATGGGCATGCTCGCAACAGTGATTAATGCGATCGCTCTGCAAAATGTTATGGAAAAAAATGATATCTATACTAGAGTGCAATCAGCAATACCTATGATGAGCATATGTGAACCTTTTATCAGGCGTAAAGCCAGAAGGCATATGCAAAAAAATAGAGTAGTAATTTTCGCTGCCGGTATTGGTAACCCATTTTTTACCACAGATAGCGCGGCAGTATTAAGAGCAATAGAAATGAACTGCGACTATTTATTCAAAGGTACAAATGTTGATGGAGTCTATGATACAGACCCAAAAGGCAATCCAGATGCAAACAAACATGATGAAATTACATACACTGACGTACTAAAAGACAATCTAAAAGTTATGGATATGGCAGCTATCGCTGTAGCTAGAGAAAACAATTTACCTATAAAAGTTTTTTCTATAAAACAACGCGGTAACTTTGCCAGGGTATTACAAGACCAAGGTGAATTCACAATTATAAGAGGAAACTAATGGACAAGGATCAAAAAAATTTACTAACCGATAAAATGAATAAAGCTCTAGCTGTTTTGGACAAAGAGTTCAGCGGCCTACGTACCGGCAGAGCTTCAGCTAATCTACTAGACCCAGTAGTTATCGAAGCTTATGGCAGCAAAATGCCTTTATCACAAGTCGCCACTGTTGCCACACCCGATGCAAAAACCATAACGGTTCAAGTGTGGGACAAAGCCATGGTTAAAACCGTTGAAAAAGCAATAGCTGACGCTAATCTTGGGCTAAACCCTAGCTCCGACGGTCAATTAATTCGTATGAATTTACCCCCACTAAGCGAAGAGCGCAGAAAAGAACTCGCGAAACTTGCCTATAAATACGCCGAAAATACAAAAATAGCATTACGCAATATTCGTAGAGATGGTATGGACGCGCTAAAGAAAATGGAAAAAGATAATATAATTTCTAAAGACGAACACCATGATCACGGCGACGAAATACAAAAACTTACCGATGATTTTATTAAGAAAATAGATGTTTCCAGCAAAACAAAAGAAGAAGAAATTCTGACTATTTAAAATCTGCATGGATAGGACTAATACCTAGTTTAATCTAAATATTAGTCCTATCTAGTCATCCGACAGTTTTCTTTTGTCAAATAAATCTACTCTTCCTAAAGCTTTATAGCGTTTCTTGTTACGCTGTTAATTATAAAGCAAATATTCAGCAATAAACTTACCTGGATTTTCTACAGGATCTAGCATTCTTTTAAATTCTTGCCTATCCAGCATTTTTCCATCCTCAAATGTATTTGGAATATAATCATTCTGCCTAATAAACTCCATATACTGTTTTATATCCCCTGGATCATAGGCAAGAAATACATGCTTTTTAAGCTCTTTAGATAAAGCATTACTTTCAAACTCAATATTTGCTCCATTACTAAGATATATTATTGGTTTATCAGCAATTATTACTTCCGCTAACGCTGAGCTCCCCTCTCCTATTACAATATCAGATTTTAATATATCTTCTATTAATGGAACGTTTACATGAGAAGATATAGTAAGGTTAGGAAGTGCACGAAACTTTTCTATTATCGCATCTAAATCATTTTTTCCTAGATATTCCCCTTCTATAGCATGATTATACCATAAAATATGCGGTCTGAATATAAACTCAATCTGTGGGTTTTTCTTGGCAAAGTTATAAAAGAAATAATGATAATTTAAAAACGTTCCTCCACCTTCATGCTTATCCCTTCCTTTGAATGTCATCAACCATCTTGGCATATATAAGATTGTTTCTTTTTGCCCCCCCCAGCTCTTTTCCTTCAAACTCCTAATGCTTTTATATGGCTGATAACCAGAAACAATCACTCGGTCTTTTGGAAAATTATAATTATTAATATAAATATCTTTTGTACTATCCGAATCTACAAAAACATTATCTACAAAGTTTGGTAAATTAGGGTCGTCAATAACATCTTGATGAAATATATGTGGGCCATAAACAATGTAATTCACTTTAGCGATCTTATGCAAATTACTAACAGTAAAATTTTCTAAAATAGATCCAGTAAAATATTCATATGGATTTTGAGTAAATATATAATCTAATTTATACTGTTCTAAGTTATCACATTTTTCATATGGCTCCCTTTTTCCACAAGGAAAGATAACATCTTCAGCGTCAAAAAGTGAAGCAAAATTTAAATCAACATGCGCAATAATTTTTCCATAATATATCTGTGGAATTACTGCTATTTTGATATTGTGTCCTAATTTTTTTGCTTCTTCGTATATTGGGTAAACTCCTTTTCCACCCATAGTACTTGTGTGAGTTATAAAAAGTATATTTTTAGGCTTTGCTATTTTGTTACTATTTTCAAGGGGCTCATTACATGCAGTTACAGACAATAATAGTAACAACAAAATTTTAATCGAGCACAGCGAAAATCTCGGTAGCTTGCTGCCGAATTGTTCATATTTAATTATTTTGTTTCTCAGCATAGTATTTTTAACACTCGTATTATTAATAAATAAAAATTGTACTAATGAAAAGCACTACGAAGCCTAGCAATAAATGAGTTGCAGGGGACTTTGTTGCACGATCATAAATTATTATAAAATCTAATTATCTTATATAATCATGATTTTATAATATTGTCTTAAAAGCCACCTCTTATTTTTCCTCACCAGAAGCGGTCATACCCATTATATTATAACCTGAGTCAACATAATGGATTTCTCCTGTAACGCCATTTGCTAGGTTACTTAGAAGATATACAGCAGATCCGGCAACATCTTGCTGAGTAGTGTTTCTCTTTAATGGAGAGGTATTTTCGTGCATTCTAAGCATTGATTTAAAATCTCCAATACCACTAGCTGCTAATGTTTTGATGGGGCCCGCAGAAATAGCATTAACACGAATATCGTTAGGTCCCATATCATGAGCAAGGTATTTTACACTTGTTTCAAGCGCAGATTTCGCCAATCCCATTACATTGTAATACGGAATAACTTTTTCAGCGCCATAATAACTTAAAGTTAAAATAGATCCGCCATCCTTCATTAAAGGCTCTGCTCTTTTAGCTAAAGCAGTTAGAGAGTAACAAGAAATATTCATTGAGTTTAGAAAATTTGGTAAACTAGTATCTATATACCTACCACGTAACTCGTCTTTATCAGCAAAAGCTATACCATGCACGATGAAATCAATTTTTCCCCATTTGTGACTAACAGTCTCAAACAACCTGTCCATTGAAGCTTCGTCAGTAACATCACATTCTTCAACAAAATCACAACCTATTTCTTCTGCAAGCGGCATTACTCTTTTTTCAAGGACTTCTCCTTGGTAAGTAAGGGCTATCTCTGCACCATGTTCTTTTGCCAATTGCGCTATCGCCCAAGATATAGATAATTTATTTGCCACACCAGTAATTATACCTTTTTTACCAGCAAGTAATTTTGTTGAAACATCTGTCATAAAAAAACCTTTGAGTTAACTATACATATAATGTTAATTTGTATATCATCGAACAAGATTTTGTACAAGTGGTTTCATAATGTTTTTAAATAGGAAAATATCATTCACAGCAGGGATAATTTGCGGACTGTCTTTTGCCCCTATATATTTTATTCCTGGGATTTTCATGCTCTCAATATTATGCGCTCAAATCTCTGCATCTACAAACTGCAAACAAGCCGCTGACTTTGGCTATTTATTCGGCTTTGGATTTTTTTTGAGCACCCTATACTGGATTTCTTTTGGAGTGAGTGTTTATATCGAACAATTTTGGTGGGCAATTCCATTTGCCTTATTTGGGCTACCTGCATTCCTAGCCTTATTTATTAGCGCTCATAGCGCCCTGGCTTGGTTATTTAGAAAAACTTATTTATACCATTTTATATTTTGCTGCCTATGGCTATTTACTGAATGGCTAATGTCGTGGATATTCACAGGTCTACCTTGGGGTATGCTGGGGTACGCATTTTCTATTTCGGATATTATGATACAGCCTGCTAGTATTTTTGGCGTGCTAGGCTTAAGTTTTACTGCCTTATATATTGGATCGAGTTTATTCAGTAAGAAATTGCTATTTCCTAGAATAACTACTTCTCTTATTATATGCGTGATAATAGTAATATTTGGTTATAATCGCTTGCAGCAAAATCTTACTGAATTTAGTGAGCTTAAAATACGTATAGTACAACCATCTATCCCACAAACTGAAAAATGGGCCCCTGAAACTTTTTGGAAAAATCTAAATGACCAAGTAGAATTATCACAAAAAGCAGGAGATCCAGATATTATCGTATGGTCAGAAGCAGCTCTTACCGCACCTTATTACTACAAACCAATACATAATAGCCTCATGTCTGTCTTTACCAAAGATAGTCAGGTTATTTTATCTGGTGGAATAAATGATAATGCTAAACAGAATGAAGAGTATGAAATTTATTCATCACTAATTGCGATTAGTAGTAATGGCAAATTATTATTTGATTATCATAAATCACATTTAGTTCCATTTGGCGAATATATGCCTCTTGCCAACTACATACCGATAAAAAAACTAACTCCAGGTATATTAGCTTATACCCCGGGAACGCGTAAAATTATGTACCTTAAACCATTTCATTTATACATACATCCGCTAATATGCTACGAGTCTATTTTCGCTGAGGAAGTAAGAATATCCAACTCGGAAGCTGATATAATGATCAATGTAACGAATGACGCCTGGTATGGAAACTCTTCTGGGCCATATCAACATTTTGAAATTAGCCGTATGCGCTCTGTTGAAAATGGCCTACCTATGGTCCGTGCTGCCAATAATGGCATATCAGCTATTATTGATCCAATCGGAAGAACTTTAAACCGCCTTGAGCTCAACCAAATAGATGTCATTGATAGTTACATGCCTTTAAAATTATTACTACCAACTATTTATTCTGAATGGGGTAATTTAGCTCTATCACTCTGGGTACTATTCATGCTAATATTACAATCAATGATTGCCTTGTTATACCTAAGGTTTCTTAAAGCTTAGAATTTGCTTGTATAAATTGCTTACTAAGAGTAGCATCTCATAGTGAATTTGGGATTAACAAAATAGTAGTCATCAAGTATTATGCCTGAAAAGACCGAGACAAGAGGAAGAGCCGACAATGTTGATAAACTAGTCAGTCGTCGTTTAAAAATGCGTAGAATGATGTTAGGCCTTAGCCAACATGACTTGGGTAAAGCAGTTGATGTAAGTATTCAACAAATACAAAAATATGAAAAGGCTACAAACCGTATTTCTAGTGGAAAATTATTTGCCTTTGCAAGGTTCTTAAAAGTACCAGTTACATATTTTTACAATCAAACTGATGATAGCAGTAATTTGATAGGGGCTATATTTGCAGAAGATGCAGCTATATATGATGCAGACGAGCAAGACGCTGTAACAGAAAAAGAAATAGTTTCGCTAGTAAAAGCCTTTACTGAAATTAAAAGCCCTCAAAGCCGTAAGAAAATAATAGAACTTGTAAAAACAATGGCATAAGCTAACAACTTATTAGCTTATGCCTACAGGATATTTCTATTATTATCTACATCCTTGCAGTTGATTAATCATTTTCAAATATTTAGTACAAAACAAATCCCAACTATCTGACATGTTATTGTCCAATGACCAGTTCTCAGATTCTAATTGTATAATTTTTTTGTTAAACTTTTTATATATTTCTGGATCTTGAGCACTATCAATGACAATACATTGTGGTATATCGGTATTTAATACATATTCTAAATTTTCTAAGTCCTTTAAGCTGGAATTTGATTTTTGATATAATTTAATGATTTGTGCGTCTACATCTGTAAAAAAATGTGCTAGACTATCACTCAAAATTACCAACTCTCCAACAGATTTTAATTCATTCTCTTTTAACTGCATGAGAGAAGTGATCTTGGCTTTAATTTTATTCTGACTAGCAAGAATATTATATTCAAGCTCTGGGAATTCCTTTAATAAAATAGCAGACAGTTCAGTATGTAATGCCAGTATATTTTTAAGGTCCAACCAAAAATGCCAATTTTTTTGACCATTCCCGTCCATAAAATTTATGGACTCTAGCTCACTAAGTTTTACTGTTTTGCCCTTGAAGTTTGCAAAAAGACGACCGGCAAAACAATCAAAGCTATCATCTATATAGATAAGCATTTTAGAATTAATAACTTTATCTTTATCACTAGGACGCATTTGATAATGATGTGGGCAACCAGCTGAGGCATCAATCGCAACAACTTCAGCAGCACCTTCAGTCATCATAGAGATAATACTCGCAATCGGAGTAATACTCGTTACAATTTTAGGCTGTGCGCCAAATGCTACATTTACAAATGACACTAATATTAATAGTAATATTTTATTCTTCACGATTATTTACCAACTTAATTAATTGCGAGCGATTAAGCAAAAAATCACTTTCTACCCACGTTTTTTTTATCAAATCAAGAGCCACTCCCAACGCTTGACCACTATATCCTAATGCTACCAAGTCATTACCATTAACCGGGCAAGTAGGAATTTTCAACTTATTCAAATTATTATACAAATCATATATCAACGAAGAGTCGTTACTTGTTAACGAGGCGTAAATAAAGTACAACAAACAATCTTTTTCGTCAAGCCAAATATTCTTAAGAATTGTAATAATTGTGGTTGTATCCCCAATTTTTGTTAACTCAAGCATTTTCATAATAACTCTTGCTTCTGTCCTAGAGAATTTCAGTGCTAATAATTTATTGTACGAGATATCCGTTGAACTAAATAATACTGCATAAATAACTGATAATTCCAAAGTTACGCCAAAAGAGTTAGCTACTTTTAAAGCCTTTATATGCAAATTTTTGTTATAATTATTAATTGGTAGTATTTGCTCTAAAACCCCTACTGCAAACATAGTATATAAAATATCAGCGCTACCAGCTAGAGGTAAAAGCAAGTCTAATTCAGACTTTATCCGCTCACCAGACAAGAGTGGCAATTTATCTTTGTTAGCAATACAAGCAACAAGAGCTTGTGCATCTAGCTGATTAGCATAACGACATGAAAATCTAAAAAAACGTAGTATACGCAAATAATCTTCTTGAATCCTTTTCTCTGCATTACCTACAAAAATAACTTTTTGCGCTTCAAGATCTGCAACTCCATCAAAATAATCGTAAATTACATTTGTTACCGGGCAATAGCTAAGGGCATTAATAGTAAAATCCCTACGCGCCGCATCTTCTGCAAAATCATTCGAATACACAACTTTCGCATGCCTACCATCGCAATCTAAATCTGCGCGCAGGGTGGTAATTTCAAATGATTCATTTTTTATGATTGCTGTAACTGTACCAAATTTAATCCCGGTTGGAATCACTTTAATGTCATGCTGGGTAAGTAGTTCCGTAACCCTATCTGGAGTTAAATTTGTAGCAATATCTATATCTGCACTAGCGCGTTCCAACAGCGCATCTCTAACTGCCCCACCAACAAGTCTGGCTTCTGCGCCTGATGATTTTAATAATTCAATAATCAGCAAAAAGTATTTAGAATTAATCTCTAGATGTCGTTCTAAAACCTTCATATTGATTATTTAATTACTATACTCTTGTTCTATCTAGTAGTGTATTAAAAGTATTATTAGATACTTGATTTAATGTAACATTAGCTAATAAACTCTGAATTAAATTCTGTACTAAGCCAGTCGCTTCAACCAAATCTCCCTGAAATAAAGCCGTATTAGTATCAGTAGCTTCTTTAATATCAAATTTATTAACTTCTCTAGCTGCCTCAGTCTTCTTTATTTCTAATTTAACTAGAATATCTACTTCACCACGTGTATCTAATTGCTTTTGTCGAGCAGTATCAAACTCTAATGCTGTGTATGTATCTGCTGGTGCTTTATACATATTAATATAAGCAATTGTATCTGCTAATGCTCCCATTCCTGGATATAGGAAACTTTCTCTAGTTTCATGGCGTGAAGACAAAGTAACCATAGTCTGATTAGGACCGGCATCAGAGGCATAATTATTAGTAACCAATTTTTCTACTAAGTTAGGTTTTTTAGTCAAGCTTATTTGAACTAAATCACCATTAGCATCTACTACTGTAGTTAATGGATTAGTATATGGGTCATTTCCACCAAATATATAACGACCAGAGCTGTCTTGCATGGTCAACACACGTTCAATTTTTACTAACGCTCTATCTGCTCTCTCTGCCTTTGTACCAATAGTATCTGACCCTGAAGACAATTCTACTTGGAATTGAACTACAGCATCATTAATTTCTTTTAAAGCCCTTTCATCATTGCTCAATTTAGCAAAAGTAATATCAACATTAAGCTTGTTACTCTCTGCAATTAAAAGAGTCCTCTGAGTACGATCATAAATATCTCCTAAACCGGCAGTTTCTAATCCTGCACGTGAGTCATACTTACTTTTCACACCATCTGAAGCTGCTTTTGTTGCATCCTGCAACTTGCTTGATAGTTCACTAATTTTACCACTATTTCTACCTAGTTGTGATCCTAATATAGACGAGGTACTAGTTGAATTTATAGCCATATCTTATCCTTTTTATCCAAATATTATATCTTGTGTTTTTGTATTGCTGCTCTGTATCATACTCAATAAATGTGCTAAGGCGTTCATTAATTGTGCTAAATCTAGCGCTCTTAAATATTCGGGTTCTCTTTGTATACCGGAATTTTCTTTAATTAACTTATCCGTTTGCTCTAGCACGGTTGCTGCTACCTTTGAGTCAATTTCTGATTCATTTACATAATCAGAAAGCAAACCAGTTACTATCGTTGCAAGTCCAGCTAGCGAAGCAACTGCTTCTGGAACAATCCCTTCAGCGCTAATCGTTACAAGCGAAGATTGCAAATTACTAAGCGTTTCAAAAACCTGCTTACTACCAGGTTCAAGATTATAGCTGAAAACTTTCTCTGTGGCAAATTTGTTTGTGCCTCCTGCTAAAGGTGATAATGGATTAATTGCTTGCTGGACTCCTGCAACTCCGCCTGCTGCCATATAAGAAGCAATAGCATTACCGCCACCAGAAATAGATAAATCTGTTGCTACTTGAATATTATTACCACTACTACCACGAGTAAGTGCTGTAATTTGAAAAGTATTAATTCCATTAAATTCAGCGTTTATTCTATTATTAAATGCAGGATGTGCATTAATTTTATTCTGTAAATTGGTCAAAGACGCTACATTGTTACCACCTACATCAGCTAACACTTCTAAAGCTCCATTAGCTGGGAGAGCTGCAAATGTAAAAGTAACTCCATCAATAGTAACTGTATCACCTACTGCCAAGTTTCCGCCACCAAATGCAAATACCAGTTCGCCACTAGCCTGCACATCTCCTACGCTATGTACTACGTCAGCACCAGCATTTTTCTGCACCTGAGCTATCGCTAATTGGTTAACATCATCTACTATCGCTTGCGTTACTTCTAAACCGCCAGTGCGTGCATCATATTGAAATAAATCATTAAAGCCAAATTGTGCAGCAAAATTTCCACCTTGAAATACCATGCGATAATTTGGATTGTTACTTTCTATAACTAGCTTACCTTTTTGACCAGATGTCGGATCAACTGTATTGCCATTAGCATCTACTAATCTAGCTTTTGCGACTCCAGAATGGCTAGTTAATACTGGAACTGGAACATCTAGTGCATGATCAAATCCACCAACTACCGGTACAGCGCTTTCAAACGCAATCCTGCTATTTATACCAATAGTACGATTAGGAGGATTAGGATTAAAAGAAACAGAGCCGGTGCTAACCACCCCATTCTCGCCTGTGACCCTAATTTGTACAGTAATTACACGACCAACACCTGCGCCATCTACAGTAATTGATTGGCTCGTAGCTGTATTTTGATCTTTAGCTAAATCAAAAGAGCCTGGCAAAACTGCTGCAGGCGTAACTGGCCCCCCCCCTAATAATGGCCTAGTGTCCACAGACAACACTTCAATTTTACTACCAAAGTGGGAATTACCCTGTAAATCTAACTCAAATGTAAAACTATTATTATTTCCTGCATCTACCGTACTATTAGCCTTAAGCTGTATATTATTCAGTAAATATTCACCTGAGATTTGAACGCCTAGTGGGTTTGGAACATCTCCAGCACCTAATATAGCACCCATAGCAGCACGCTCTCTCGAAGGAGCAGTATCTAATTTCTCATTAAGTTCATCGATAAGCTGAGAAACAGTTGGCGTGCCTCCAGCCGCTTCTCTTAGAGTCTGCATATTAATGGTCATCGGGTTTAATTTCCCAGCACCACCTTTTAATTGATTGCCTATCTCGTCTACTGCAAAAATAGTAAATGGGCCGCCCCACTCCATAGTTTGGTTACCAGATACCTCTATTGAACTTTCAAAAAAACTTTTAGGAGGAAATGGAGAACCACTATTGTGGGCATCATTTACCTGCTTAGTAAAATTGCTAGTTAAAGTCTTTATAGCACCGCCAATTTCTACAAGAGTTTTATCTCTTAATTCTATCAAAGATGACCATTTCCCACCGCTAAAGCCTTTTGTAGCATCTCCGCTGCCACCGGCAAAAATGGTTGAACGCCTAGTATTTCCTGCTTTATCAAATTGACTTATTGTTAAGGCTGGCAAATCTTCGTTATCAATAATGCGGTCTTTACTCAAAACACCTTCATAGGCAAATTGAGCATATGCATCACTAGACACAAGTAATTCACCACTTATCTTAGAAGTCACTTGAACTGAACCACTATTACCGTAAGAAACTTTAATATCAAAATGTTGCGCTAAGTCACGTATTAACACATCCCTTTGATCATGTAATTTAATAGAGGACGTACTACGAAGCATGTCATTATTTAATTTAAACAATGACCTTATTGTATTATTTGCGTTACTAGCTTCATTTCTTAGAGTTTTATCCGCCTCTAAACGCAGTTCTGTTATTTTGTCTGATGCTCCAGTCAAAGTATCACTAATATTTTCCGCCTTATCAACGAAAGTCTGACGCATCGAAGGAGAACTATTAGATTCAAGAAGTTTAGCACTCTGAAAAAAATCATCTACAACTGTTACTAATCTAGATTTCTGAGGGTTGTCTCCTCCACCAATAATTGATTGCACTTCGGTTAAAAATGCGGTTTTTGTGTTTTTACCTTCTAAAACTGTAATTTGCTCTATATATGCTTTTTCCTGCAACGGATTGACATTACGCGACAAACTCACTGATGTACGTAAAATACCACTAGGTCCTATACGATCCGCAGACATTGAAGCATCTAATCTTCGTGCGCTAGGGTCATCAAGACGCTGCAAATTCTCTGCAGAAGCGTCTAACATACTACGAACGCTACCTAATGTTTGTGCTATTGATGTTGTTTTCATTATCCTAAACCTTACTATTCAATCCAATTGATGGCATAATTTTTTCTATTTTACCACCCGCAATATTACCATCTTTATTATAACCAAATTGTCTTAACGTTGCCTGAGTTTTACTATCTTTGTACATTTCAACAATTTTTTCACTAACTTCTAAATTACTGCGAATAAACACTTCGTTGTCTCTATTTAACTCGTCCAGCTTAGTGAATAATTCTTTAAGCTTAAGCATCGCAGGAGTTCCAGCATCAAACTCTCCTCCTTGTCTAGCATAGTTTTCTATATCAATTTGTGCATCATTAAACTTCTTTAATGATGCAACTTTTTCTTCAACCACTACTGCAATTGCCGATACTTTACCAATCTTTAATAATCCATTCTCCTTCTCAATAATTACCAAAAGCTCTTTGAGACTTTTAGTGATAGCGCTAACCACGCCGGACTGAGTTAGAATTTTATTTGTCATTTTTACCTTTTTGTGATTTGTCTTCTACTAAACTACGGTAGATCGCCTCACCTATTTCACCTAATTCTGCATCTGAACTGGTTTTTACCACTTCTGTCAGATACGGTCCTCGGAAAAGTTTCTCAGCAAAACCACCCTCGTGGTCGGCATCTCTTGCGCTATCTATCATAGTCCAAAACATACCATAGAGCTGATTCTCCATTTCTTTAGATAGTCTTTTAAGAGCAATATCTGTGCCATCTACCTTCACTGATGACTTCACCCCCTGTTTAGCTAAAGTTGGAAGCTTAGTTTTGCTAGAATTCACCAACTCTTTTACTGTTGAATTAGATACATTTTTTGTCTGAATTTTCTTCAAAACTGAATCGAATTTTTTTGCACCAGAAACAGTATCCGTCTTTGTTATCTTATTTCTTTCATCGATTATTTGATAATGCTGAGCTGGCCTATCTATATTTGTAACGCCACCGCCCAAATAATTCACTCCCATAAAATTATCTCACTTCAATTACAGCGTCGAGTGCACCTACAGATTTCATACTATGCAATATATTTATAATATCACGCGGATATACACCCAGTTTATTTAAACCAGCTACTAGATCACTAAGAGTAGCGCTTTCTTGCAGATGATGTACAGCTCTACCACGACGCTTATCAACAAAACTACTCACTAAATCACGAGTTTCTTCATCCGTCTCAGGGCCATATTTGTCATCAAAATCAAGCTGCCCTACATTCACAATCAAATTACCTTGCGCAATCGCCACTGGCCTTATATTGACCTTATCGCCAATCACTACTGTACCAGTAGATTCATTTATTACAATTTTTGCTTTATAGTCTGGTTTTACTGCAAGGCTTTCTATTTCTGCAATAAATTCTACTAAGTCACCTTGTCTGTAAGTGGGAACCACGACCTCAATCGTTGCAGCATCAAGCGCGCTAGCTGTATTTCCAGGCACATGATTATTAATCGCATCAGCAACTGCAATAGCTGTTCCAAAGTCTGGAGAATAAAGTGAAAATTTGATATTCTGTAAATCTGAAAAATTAAAGTCTATCTCGTTTTCTACGATAGCTCCGCTTTGAATATAACCATTAGTTTCAACACCATTAGACTTAGTCCCGACATCACCTGACACCGGAGTAAAACTAGATAAAGCTACGGCTCCTTGCGCGACTGCATACACATTACCATCGGCACCAAGCAAGGGAGTTGCCAATAACACGCCTTCTTTTAAACTCTTTGCGTCACCCAGCGAACTAACTTTCACATCAATCTTAATTCCGCGTCTCGCAAAAGCTGGCAAGCTTGCTGTTACCGTAACTGATGCAATATTTTTTGTTTTTATATTAGCCCCTTGCACATTGACTCCTAAGCGCTCAAGAAAATCTGTCAAACCCTTTTCTGTAAAAACTGTATTTTTTAAATTATCACCAGACCCACTTAGACCAACAACTAATCCATGACCAACTAGCAAGTTCTCACGCACGCCTTCAACCCCTGCAATGTCCTTAATTCTTGTTGTTGCCGAAGCATTAAACGATAATAAAATAGTTAGCAGTATAATTGTTAGATTTTTGATCATTATATATTCCTTAAGCAATTAAAGTTGCATAATATTCTTTAGCTTTTTCCAGATCGTCTGGAGTATCAATTGAAATAGGTATGTCATCCGACAAACAAACACCAATCTTCATACCGTATTCTAAAGCTCTAAGTTGTTCTAATTTTTCTAATTTTTCACATTCACCTTGTGGCAAGTTTACAAATTTCTCTAATGCATCACGCGAGAAACCATAAATTCCAACATGATACAAAAATTCTGATGCACCATGCGGAATCAAGCTTCTAGAAAAATACATCGCTTGCCCTAACTTATTCATAGCTACTTTTACATTGGAACTACTCATCGCAATATCTTCACCAACCTTTACTACGGGAGTTACAATATCACCAATTCCATTTTTTAAGCCATCTATAATTTTATTCACAATTGACGCCTTAACAAAAGGCATATCACCTTGAATATTAATTATGTACTTTATCT
>Ga0233412_10000765_pt1 | contig 17928 bp, 8 predicted proteins | sample Na_anoxic_4_MG_FD_180667 | JGI IMG/M metagenome (GOLD analysis project Ga0233412, IMG submission 180667) | Seawater microbial communities from Saanich Inlet, British Columbia, Canada - Na_anoxic_4_MG | ecosystem: Environmental > Aquatic > Marine > Inlet | place: Canada: British Columbia...
ATCGAGCCTTTCCGCGACCTTACCCGCTTTAAGAGGAAAGACGTGCTCCCCCGTGACTGACATTTGTCTCGCCATGATAGCTGATGCCTCACTGGGGCGCTCATTAACCCAATCAGTTGCTTTTTGGGTTACCTTTACCAATCCTCTGGCGATCTCGGGATCATCTCTTATAAGCTCTTGCTTGACTGCCAATACACTTCCTTGCATCTGGGGCCACACATCCCTGGCGGTGAGCACCATGCTAAAACCAAAATCCTCGGCCATGGTGGCCCATTGCTCTGGGAGGAAAGCAGCATCAAGCTGCCCCGTCTTAATGGCCAGGATCTGTTTGGGCGGGTTCATCCGCCGAACACTTTGTAGTATCCTACCTGCATCAAGGCGATAGTGATCGATGACCTTGTGAAGGAGTACATCTACAGCACCACCTTCTCTTACAGATCCAATGCGAATTCCCGGCTTCTCGAGGTCTTGGATGAGCCTTATCTTCTCTGGGTTGATGACGAGACCGTAGCCATACCTGTGTGTTCCTGCAATGATCTTTAATGGCACCTTGGCGTTGGCATATGCGTTTATGGCTGGCACAAGACAGATATAGGCTACCTGGATGTCTCCCCGGGCCAATGCCGCGGCGAGAGCCATACCGGTTACGTAGCTTTCATAGGCTGACAAGGTGAGTCCTTCCTTTGCAAACCAGCCTTTGTCCCGGGCAACATAAGCACAGGCAGCGTGATCCATAAACTCTACTGCCATGCCGATTTCTTTCCCTTTTCTATACATAGCCTTTTCTTTGCTCTCAGAGTTTAAGGCTGGGCCAAAAAAACTAAAGACAGATGTTACAATCAAAAACAGGGAAACTCTTATAATTTCTTCCATCTTCTCTACCCTTAAACCTCCCAATAGCCGTGTTTGGGGTCGGTCATGAGAATACCAAGAAGGACACATTCTGATGATGATTTAAAGCTCATAATAATTAAATTTATTATTCATTTTAAGAATATTCCAAATTGGAATATATTTCAATAAAAAATAAAACCTCCTTACTTATTTTTTAATCATTGATTTCGTGCAGGGTTTTACGCAGGACCCCTATCCAACCGAATGGATTCCTAAGCCCTCAGCATATTACATCGTGCCTGGTAGCCATGTGCTCAGCACCGGGAAAAATACCAGGAGCACAATTACCAATATCATCATCAGTAAGAAAGGGAAGAAACCCATGACCATCAAGACAACCAGGACCATTGAACAATAACGAATAACAAACATTTCAAACAATACTATCGTGTCGACGAGATGGCCGACTATTTTTCCATCTCGGTGAGGACCGTCTACCGTCTCATTGATGAGGGGGAATTGAGAAGAACCAAAATTAGGGGGTGCCTCAGGATTCCTGTTGATGAGATACAGAATTATGAGACAAAGCTGAAAAAGAGATGATGTCCTTTGATTCCTAAAGTTCAATGATCTCCCCAGGCAACCAAATTATAGCCAGACCATTTTGGCCTTATCTGTCAAAAGTATATGATATATCCACCTGGATTTCCTATTATCCCCCATTCAACTATCAAACAAGTAGGGAAACTTCTTGACCATTCACCTGATTTTAGACTAAATTTCATTAGCTTTTAGCTAAATAGGTTTAATCTTTGTGAAAATTTATCACAAATGGAATGCCTAAAAAACCATGTTTCTCAAAATGAGAGCAGGGTTTTTTAATATGGAGATATTGTTCTTATCCAATACTAATATTTCAAGACCCTCATTATTCATTCTTGCATACATACCAGAAATCCTCTCCATCATAATGCTTTTATGAAATAATTATTTTTTTATTGTTTTATATCATATGTTATACTTGGGAAATAAATGCACATGATCATAGATTGACAATCATCTAATACTGTGTTATACATATAACATTATGCTAAAAGGTGATAAGAAAAAATCACATATTCTGGATGATTTTACAATTAGAGTCAGACGCCTCAGGATCAAACATGAATTGACACAGACCCGAATGGCAGAATTCATGGGTGTGTCTTTTGCAACGATTAACCGGTGGGAAAACGGTCAATCGAAGCCATCCAGACTTGCGTGGCAGCACATTATACGGGCTGAGAGATATGGAATAGAGGCACTAAGCAAGGATTTTGATCCTCCTTTGATGGTTAAAGAAAAGGCCGTTGACTATGGTTTAAAGCCAGAAAAGCTTAGTCTTCCTGATTTCACTACTGATCCAGAAATTCTTCGTGTTGTAGCAGAGGGCCACCGTTTAACGTATGGTCATCTTTTTAACCCTGCATTTGCTACGGAAATTTCTCGTATAGATCCGCTGCCCCACCAAAGGATTGCTGTATATGAACATATGTTGCCTCAATTCCATCTTCGTTTCCTTCTTGCAGACGACGCTGGTGCTGGGAAAACTATCATGGCTGGCTTATATATCCGTGAGATGCTGGCTCGTCGTTTAATGCAGAGGGTTCTTATAGTTCCTCCTGCAGGGCTGGTCGGTAATTGGGAGCGAGAAATGCGTCAGCTTTTCAGCTTGCCGTTTCGTGTTGTTAGAGGCAGTGAGGCCCTTTCAGGCAATCTCTTTAAAGAGCAGGGAAGCGATCTGTTAATTGTCAGCATAGACACGCTGGCTGGAGAACGGATGTTCACGAGACTTCAGGAACCCGGAGTCGAGCCTTACGATTTAGTGATTTTCGATGAGGCTCACAAGCTTTCTGCACGCAGAGATCCTGATGGTACGTTCCGGGCTACCGATCGTTATCGCTTGGGTGAAGCTTTAGCTGGAATTGACATTGATAAAAAGCAATGGAAACTACAATGGAGCGCTCGCCAAATCTTATTGCTCACGGCCACACCTCACATGGGAAAGGATTTTCCGTATTATTGCCTCTGGAGATTGTTAGAACCCGAAGTTCTTTCCACATACGATGCTTTTTCCGCCTATCCTAAGGGTGCCAGGCAGCATCATTTTATTCGTAGGACCAAAGAAGAAATGGTGCGCTATGATGGTACCCGCATCTATCCAGAGCGTATCTCTGATACGCTTAGTTATGATCTCTCACAAGGCGAAGTCAGCGAACAGACACTTTATGATGCAACAACACGTTACGTTCAATCCTACTACAATAAGGCCCGTTTATTGAACCGCACTGCTGCCCATTTCGCGATGAGCATTTTCCAACGGCGGTTGGCAAGTTCTACTTATGCATTAATACGTTCATTTGAGCGGCGAATCGAAAAGCTCGGACGGATCATTGACGATATTCAATCGGGTAAGATCACGCCCAAAGAATTAGCTGCTCAGCAAAGAAAACTCGATGATGTGGAGGACATTTTCTTCAGCAAAACAGCAGACGAAGAGGAGATGGAAGATGGCCAGGAAGAGCATGAGGCTGCGGAAGATCATGCCCTGGGTGCTACTGTCGCAGACAACTTGTCTGATCTGGAAGTCGAGCGTCTACATGTAAACGAACTCCTTAATCTTGCGCAACAATTTTACGAAGCAGGGGAGGAATCTAAATTCGAAAAGCTTCGCGAGGTACTTCGAGATCCGAAATTTCAGTATGAAAAGCTCATTATATTTACCGAGCATCGCGATACCCTCAATTTCCTCGTTCGCAGACTCGAAGGTCTTGGATTCACGGGCAAAGTTGCTCAAATACACGGTGGCATGAATTATCATGAGCGTGATAATCAGGTTGAGTTCTTCCGCAAGACAGACGAAGATGGTGGTGCCAAATATCTCGTGGCCACCGATGCAGCGGGTGAGGGAATAAACCTCCAATTCTGCTGGCTGATGGTCAACTATGACATCCCATGGAATCCCGCGCGTCTGGAACAGCGCATGGGACGTATTCATCGATACCTGCAAAAACATGACCCAGTCATCATTATCAATCTCGTCGCCGGTAAAACCCGCGAAGGCCGAGTGCTAAAAATCTTGCTCGAAAAGCTCGAACGAATTTGCAAACAACTCCGTTCAGATAAAGTCTTCGATGTAATAGGCCGTGTTTTTGAAGACATTTCTATAAAAGAGTATATGGAAAAAGCTATCACCGATGATGGGTCACTTGAGGTGGAAAAGGCTATTGAAGGCAGGCTGACCGAAGGACAAATAAAAGCCATAGAAGAACGTGAACGAGTGCTTTATGGGGAAGGTGGCGATGTCAGTAAGGAATTGTCACGTCTAAGGAATAATCTGGATCAAGAGGTGTATTGCAGGCTTTTGCCGGGCTATGTGCGCCGGTTCATTCAGAAATCCACACCGCTTTTAGATATAGACATTGAGGGCGATTTAAATGGGTTGTTCTCCTTTAGGGCAGGGCACTCCACTGCGCTTGATTTTCTTTGGCCCGTTATGGAAACCTATCCGGATCGACAACAAAACCTGCTCACTATTTATAACACTCAGGAAAATGGAAATGCCATTTTCCTTCACCCTGGAGAGCCTCTTTTTGATGCCCTATGTGAACACGTTTGCAGGCGATTTGGAAGTGATTCATTGAAAGGAGGAATCTTTGTCGATCCTATGGCTCAAAGATCATATTTCTTTCACCTGGCATTGGTCAAAGTAAAGAGAGAAGCAGACGCTGACCTTAAATCCTTTGCGCATAGCGAAGTGATAGAATACAGGCTGGTAGGGCTTAAGCAAGATCAGAACAACCAGGTTGAAGAATGCCCATTGGAATATCTCCTTCTATTGAAGGGCGGGCAAGGGTTACCACCCGCTGCTATTCGTTTTGCAGCTACCATCAAAAATGCTATAGATCAGGCAAAAGACTATACATTTGAAGTGATTGCCAAAGGGCTTGCCGGAGAACGTAGGCAAAGATTGCTCAATTCATTACCGGAACGTGAAGACTTTGTCCGACGTGGCTATGATTATCAAGAAGCCGAACTGGCAATGCGCAGAATCGAGTTTTCAAAAAAAGTGCGTGCAGGCGAATCCAGGGCAAACATTGAATTATCCCGGATCAAAAAGCGCCAGCGACAGATCTCACAGCTCCGCGAAAAAGCTTTGCATATATTACAAAGAGAGCCTGAATTGATTGTACCGGATGATGTCGAATTTCTGGTCCATGCACTTGTTGTACCTTCCAGTGATCCGGAGGACAAAAAACGCCAGGATAAGGCTATCGAAGAAATAGCCGTTAAAGTTGCATGGCTCTTTGAAGAGGAGGCCGAAGCCATTGTTAAAGACGTATCAACTCCTGCACGCGCTCGCGAAGCTGGATTATTGGATTGGCCTGGATTTGATTTATTGTCCATCCGTTCAAACAAGGAAGAAAGAGATATCGAGGTTAAAGGACGTGCTAGAGTCGGCGATATTGAAATCTCTGAAAATGAATGGGCAAAGGCCTGCAACCTCCGTGATCGATATTGGCTTTATGTGGTCTATAACTGCGCCACTTCTTATCCGCGGTTAGTACGAGTACAGGACCCATTCGGAAAACTGATCATTAAAATGAAAGGCGGCGTGCTTATTAACGAAGACGAAATTTTTCATGCTGGAGAGGCTGATTAATGATAGTAAAGAAAGAAATTGACAAATATTCAGTGATTTGAAAGGAGGATGGTGAAATGGTCTTTTCTGAACAGCTAAAAATTGCCTTGGGTCAACCTAATGGGGCCCGATATTACCGTTGTGCATTGCAGGTTAATCCATTTGAATATTTAAAACGTCATAACCAAAAGAGCCCATATCAAGATGAATCTGCATACAATGCTGCAATCATCAAAGCCTGCCAGACTGAAGGAATCGAGGTGATAGCGGTTACGGACCATTATCGGATAAAAACATCTCAAAACCTTATCGAAGCTGCAAAAAATGCTGGCTTAAATGTATTTCCTGGCTTCGAAGCAGTGACGAAAGACGGCGTTCACTTTCTCTGCCTCTTGGAGATTTCGGAATCATTGGATTTAGTTCAAGCAAAAATTTCCGACTGCGGCATTCATGACGAAAAAAAGGAATCTCCGGTTGGAAAATATGACACCAGAGAGTTCATAGGAGAGTGCCGTAAGTGGGGTGCCGCATGCATAGCTGCACATGTTGCTTCTGAACAAGGGGGTTTGTTAAAAACATTAAGGGGCCAAGCTGGCATCACTGCCTGGAAAGATCTCAATCTGCTTGCATGTTCTTTGCCTGGCCCGGTCACAGATTCTCCTGATGAAATTCGGCCTATTCTTCAAAATAAAAATGGTGACTATCGAAGAGAGCGACCAATTGCTATCATCAACAGTCAAGATGTTTGTGATCCTTCTGATCTAAAAAAAGCTGGCACTTCATGCTGGATCAAAATGTCAAAAGTCTCGGTCGATGGTCTACTTCAGGCCTTCCTTGATCCTGTATCTCGTATTCGACTTGCCAGTGATGCACTACCAGAAGAGCACACGGAGTTTATTTCAATGGCATGGGAGGGAGGATTTCTTGATGGAGCAAGTCTGCATTTTAACGAGAACCTCAATGTCCTTATCGGTGGGCGTGGAACTGGCAAGTCAACTGTTATCGAAAGCTTGCGATATATACTCCAGCTAGATCCAATAGGAGATGATGCACTAAAGGCGCATGAAGGCATTGTAAGTCAGGTGCTAAAGAATGGAACGAAGATTTCCTTACTTGTGCGCTCTCATCGACCAGATAAACGATATTTTGTCATCGAGCGGTCTGTCCCCAATCCACCTGTCGTCAAAAACCAAGATGGGAACCTTTTGCCTCTCACCCCCTTGGATATACTAGCCCATGTCGAAGTCTTTGGGCAGCATGAAATATCTGATCTGACGAAAAGCCCTGAAAAGCACATCCGTCTCTTGGATCGCTTTATGGAACCAGATGTGGGCTTAGTTAAGCGTAAATCCGAATTGCATCGAGGTTTAGAACGCTCACGCTTAAGAATCCTTGATGTGAGGAAAGAGATAAAACAAATCGAAGAACGGTTAGCTGCATTACCATCCTTGGAGGAAACGCTTAAGCGATATAAGGATGCAAAACTTGAAGAGCGACTCAAGGATCAGAGCTTGCTTGTGAGGGAAGAACGTATTCTCAAGACTGCGGATGAACGGATAAAGCCTTTTAAAGACGTTCTCAATGATATCCACAGTATACTTCCCATTGACATAGCCTTTGTCTCTGAAAAAGCGCTCCAAGATCTTCCCGGTCGTGAAATTCTCCATCCTTTGCATAACACACTACAAGAATTCAATAAAGGAGTAAGTAATGTAGTAAAGGACTTAGAACTGTTAATCAGAAGCACAGAGGATCATGTTAAAAAAATTCGTTCCAAATGGGGCGAACGAAAAGAAAGTGTACAGGTTGCCTATGAAAAGATCTTAAGAGAATTACAGAAATCAAGGGTTGATGGTGAAGAATTTTTAAGACTGCGTCGCCAAATAGAAGAATTGAAACCGTTGAAGGAACGTAAAACATCCCTTCTCCGAAATGAGGAAGAATATATTCATAATCGCCGAAATCTGCTTGATGAGTGGGAAGATGCAAAGCGTAAGGAGTTCCAACGGCTCGAAAGAGCTGCAAAAAAAGTTAGCAGGCAATTAGCCAATCGAGTACGGATACAGGTCGCTTTTGCCGGGAATAGTGAACCCTTATTCAACCTTTTGAGAGAACAAATCGAGGGAAGATTCAAAGAGGCACTTGATGTACTAAGAAAGAAAACCGATCTGTCTTTGGTTGCTCTTGCAGAAGCCTGCCGTGGAAGCAAAGATGAGCTCTCACGCAAGTTTTCGATACCCTCTGCCCAAGCAGACAGACTTGTACAGGCTGGCGAATCGACTTTCATGCAGATTGAAGAGCTTGATCTGCCATCGACACCTAGAATAGAACTTAATGTAGCAGCTGAGGGTCAATCTCCCGACTGGAAAAGCCTAGATGATCTTTCTAAAGGACAAAAGGCAACAGCAGTTTTATTACTCCTGCTTCTGGAATCGGATGTTCCCCTTGTTGTTGATCAACCTGAGGACGATCTTGATAATAGATTTATTACCGAAGGTATTGTGCCAAAAATGCGTGAAGAAAAGTGGCGTCGACAATTTATTTTTGCCACCCATAATGCCAACATTCCTGTGCTGGGTGATGCAGAGTTGATTGTAGGACTCAATGCGGTTGGAGAGGCAGGAATAGGAAGGGCGGAGATGCCCGGCGAACACATGGGCTCCATTGACAGCCAATCGGTGCGCGAGCTAGTTGAAGAAATTCTAGAGGGTGGAAAGGCCGCTTTCGAAACAAGGAGATTGAAGTACGGATTTTAAGGAGGACTATAATGACCAAAACAGAGCTATTGGAGATTATCTTAAATGGAGAGAATTCTGGAACCGAATTCAAACGTGATACGATACAAAATCACGTACTCGCAAAGGAGCTTGTAGCATTTTCTAACTTCAAGGGCGGTCGAATACTTCTTGGCGTAGAGGATGATGGGTCAGTGGTTGGAATTACCCGACCTAATGTTGAGGAATGGGTTATGACTACCTGCCGTGATAAGATCCGCCCAGAAATAATCCCGTATTTCGAGGTCATACATGATGTTGAACCTAGTAAAGACATTGCTGTGGTTACTGTGGAGCCTGGGTGGACTGTTCATCGTCGCTGGCATAACAATCATTCTAGCTATTACATTCGGGTTGGAACTGAGACTAGGGAGCCGAGCAAAGAAGAATTAGAGCGTCTTTTTCAGCAGCGAGGATCATTTCGATTAGAAATTCGCCCCGTCGGTGGTTCATCAATTGGTGACCTGGACATGCGGAGATTGCGGGACTATTTCGGCCGGGTTCGTGGTCAGGAAATGCCTAAAGATGAAGAGGAATTAGAATGGGAGGAGCTGCTTAAAAATACGGAATTCCTCAACCAGGAAGATGATGACATACTATGTACTGTAGCAGGGTTGCTCCTTTTTAGTAAAAATCCAAACCGTTTATTGCCACAGGCAGGTATAGATGCAGTTGCCTATCCTGGTACTGAAAAGGACTACGCAGCTATTGAGCACACGACACTGCGCGGTCCCTTAGTTGGCATATTTAAGGTAGATGGACGAGACACCATATTAGTTGAATCTGGTCTGGTTGAGCAGGCTATTCATTTTGTGAAGAGAAATACTGGGGTAATTTCTGACTTGCAAGAGGGAGCCATTCGGGTTGAGCGACCTACCTATCCAGGAGAAGCCATCCGAGAAGCTATTGTGAACGCAGTCGTTCATCGGGACTATCTTCTTTCAGCCACAGATATTGAGCTTTCAATCTATGCTGATCGCCTTGAGATTATCTCCCCTGGGAGATTACCTAACAGTATCACACCAGAAAGGATGCGAGTGGGTTGTCGCGCAGCGCGCAACCAGTTGCTCAAAGATGTGATGCGGGACTATGGCTATATGGAGCACATGGGCATGGGCATTCCTCGTAAGATAATTAAGGGTATGCTTGAACACAATGGAACAGAGCCGGACCTGATTGAAGATGGTGAGCGCTTCATCATACGCCTGTGGAAGGAGAGAAAGAAGTAATGGACCAACCTCGCCTCATTGAACACGCCTTTCCTCTCAAACAGGCATCGCTGGATTCTGTTCACGAAAAGATGTGCCATAGCGGGCACATCAAGGCAATTCATATTTTTCCAGCAAGGCGACCATTAGCAGCATGTCGCTCGGCGCTGATTGCCACACTTTTGCCCGATCCCGGCGATCCCGAAAAACGGAAGGAATTGGTTGAAAAGCTTGGTGGAAGAGCTGTCGAAAAAATAGAGAGAAAGAAAATGCCCTCCGGCAAGATCGTGGAGAACATTAAAGAGGAAACGATTGGTGGTATTCTCCACTGGAAAAGGGAGACGGAGAATAAGGAGACCCTCGATTGGTTTCGTGAGGAAATTAGAAAGGCTTACGGCGGAAGAGCGCCAAAGGTACTTGACCCATTTGCTGGCGGTGGGGCAATTCCCCTTGAGGCAATGAGACTGGGATGTGAGACCACAGCTATTGATATCAATCCAGTTGCATGGTTCATCCTGAAATGCACTTTGGAATATCCTCAAAAGCTTGCAGGACAAAAACGCCCCTTACCAGACTTTATTTTAAAGGATCGTGATTTTATGGAGGCATTCTTCAAGGCCCAGGGGTTCAAGAAGGCAATGCTTCTTACACAGCTAACGAAATTGGGATTTAGCGAAGAACACCAATTGACGCTTGAAAATTTTGCCATTGAAGATCCCTTGCTGGAAGCCGATCTGGCGTGGCATGTCCGTGCATGGGGGAAATGGGTGCTGAATCATGCTCGTAAGGATCTGGCAAAGTATTATCCAACCTATGCTGATTTCGAACCCATTAAGGACATTGGAAAGAAATACGAAAAACGAGAAATGAAACTTGTGCCGCTGAAAGATGATGGCACTCCTGACATAGATTCACTCAATGCTGAGTTTGATAAGAAATATCTTGAAGACAAATCCAATCCGCGATGGGTAGCCAAACCCACTGTAGCCTACCTCTGGGCGCGCACAGTGACTTGTAAGAATTGCCGGGCAACTATTCCGCTTCTCAAGTCTCGATGGCTATCTAAAAAAGCGAATAAACGCGTAATCCTTACTCTGCAGCCTAATGAAGAGAAGTCCGGTGTGGTCTTTGGTGTTAAAATGGACCCTACTCTTAAAGGAGGAAATGCAGCTCAGCGGCGTGAGCATGATAAGCGCATTGGTGAGGGTACCATGTCTCGTTCCGGTGCGACCTGCCCTTGTTGCGGTCTGCCAAGCATGACAATGGGGGACATACGGTTAGAAGGACAAGCAGGCAGGCTCGGGATAGTCATTACAGCCGTGGTCATGGCTGGGCAAACGGGCAAGGAGTTTAGATCACCTACCGAAGAAGAGATAAAAATGGCCACTGAGGTGGAAAAAGAGCTAAATCATGTATTTGCAGACATCCCATTTGGCCTACTAGATGAGTCGACACCCGCAGGAGGAGGTAGTGGTGCTGGACGTGCTTTTTCAGTTCAAAACTACGGAATAATGTGCTGGCGTGACGTCTTTACAAAACGACAGTTACTAGCTCTCGGAACTTTTGTAAAATACACGAGACAAACCTTGGAGGCAATGCGAGGCAAAGAGTATCCTTCCGATTGGATAGAGATAGTCGTAGCCTATCTTGCTTGTGTGATAAATAAAATGGCTGATTATAACAGTAGTCTTGTTGATTGGCAGCCTCAGGGAGTTAAGGGGGGGCATACGTTCATGCGATGGGCTTTACCGATCAAGTGGGATTTTGTAGAGAACAACATGCTTGATAGCGAATCGGGTGGATGGTTAGCAGTTACTAAATGGGTTTCTGAACCTGTAGGAAATTCATTAACTTATGCTTCCCAAAAAGCTCAAAAACCGGAAATAAAAAGGAAGAGTGCAATAGCTTTAGATGAAGACAATTTTGACATAGTAGTTACAGACCCCCCCTATTATGATGCGATTCCATATTCAGATCTGATGGACTTTTTCCATATATGGCTTCGCCGAATTCTCACAGGTTTATCACCACAAATTGACGAAGAATTTAGCGAACCACTTGGCCCCAAATGGGATGTTGAGCAGAATGATGGCGAACTCATAGATGATGAGACTCGTCACAAAGGCGATACAAATAAGTCAAAATTCGTATATGAAGAAGGAATGTTTCGAGTATTTAAGAAGTGTAGCAAGAGCCTAAAGCCCCACGGTCGTCTTGTTATTGTTTTTGCACATAAGGCGCCGAATGCATGGGAGACCTTAGTTTCCGCGATCATCAGAGCTGGTTTTGTCGTAGACGCAAGTTGGCCAATCCAAACTGAAATGGGAAACCGGACTCGTTCTCAGACATCTGCTGCTCTTTCTTCTTCAGTTTGGCTTGTCTGTAAGAAGCGCCCTTTGACTACCCGTCCAGGCTGGGACAATAAAATTCTTGAAGAAATGCGGGAAAATATAAACAAAAGACTGCGCGAGTTCTGGGATGCTGAGATTCGTGGGCCTGACTTTGTATGGGCGGCGACAGGTCCTGCTCTTGAGGCATACAGCAAGCATCCTGTAGTCAAAAAGGCGAATGAACCTGGTAAATTAATGGATGTTTCTGAATTCCTGCGTCATGTACGCCGTATGGTTGTGGATTTCGTGGTCGGTAGGGTACTTTCTCAGGATGGAGAATCAGGAGAGATAAGCGGATTGGATGATGTGACAACCTATTATTTGTTACATCGTCACGATTTTGGCATGGATGACGCACCGTCTGGGCCTTGTATCCTTTATGCGGTTTCATGCGGGCTTACTGATGGTGCGCTGGCTGATCAATTCGATATACTGGCGCGGACAGGTGGCAAGTCAACACCAGAGCCCGATGCGGAGGAATCTTCAGATGAAGAAGTTGGTGGGGGCACAGGCAGCACCTTGAGGCTTAAGCATTGGAATCAACGCAAACGCCAGAGTATGGGGTATGACCCTGCTGTCGATAGTGCGAAGGCCCAAGCAAAAGCAGATCAAATGACTTTTCTTCCGTTGGAAGATAATGAAAAAACTATCCGACATCGTGAAATCCCCTTGATTGATCAGATCCATCGCCTGATGCTCCTCTGGAAAGCCGGTGAGCTGGTTAAAGTAAATGATTATCTGGATAGCAGGGCACTGTTACGAAACAATACCTTTCATCAAGTTCTTCAAGCCTTTATTGAACTGGCAGACACAGGCAGTGAAGAACGCTCTACTCTTGAAAGTATTAGCAATCATCTAAAAACGAGAGGCGTTACAGTTGAGGATAGGCAGCAAAGATTAATTTAAAGTAGTCTACGGAATACCGTTAAAGGTACAAAAACTTTTTTGTTCCTTGTTATTCCGCGTGTTCCATGGGGAAAAAAGATTTTATGTCTTTCCGCGGGAATAAAAAGGAGGTTCATAATGAACACATTGCCCTGGACACCATGGCACCAAGTGGTGGAACTCAGAGATGATTTGAAGTCCGGTGAGCTTTCTCTGTCGATGTTTGCAGCAGACCTTTACCATGTACTTATGAATCAGGCAAAACCGATTTATCAAGATCCACAGGAATTCTTTGCTCTTACATACCCGACTTTTAATCTGCGTGGATTGGTAAAGGACGTTCTGCTCAGGCTGGCGGGCAAGAATGACAAGGCCATACGACAACTTCAGCTCACCTATGGCGGAGGAAAAACCCATACGCTTATTACCCTGTACCACCTGGTCAGAAATCCAACGGATCTGCCCGATCTTCCTGCTGTTAAGGAGTTCACAGGGTATGCAGAAATAAACCCTCCTAAGTCACGCGTAGCAGTCCTCCCATTCGACCGGTTAGATCCTGTAACGGGCATGGACATTCATGCACCGGATGGTACGGCTGCTCGCTTCAAATATCCATGGACCGTCCTGGCTTTCCAGTTGGCCGGTTCAGATGGGCTGAAGATCCTGGGTATGGAAGGAGATACGGAACGAGAGGAACCTCCATTTACAAATGTGCTTGAAGACATTTTGCGAGTCCCACTCCGGGAAGATTTGGCGCCCCTTGTTCTCATGGATGAGGTTTTGATGTGGGCCAGGACAAAAATTGGTTCCGATCCGGTGTGGAGTCATCGTCTTCAGGATTTTTTCCAGTGCCTGACTCAGGCGGCAACAAAAGTTGAACGATGCGCCATCGTCGCATCCTTGCTTGCATCTGATATTTCTAAAGAAGATGATCTTGGCAGAAAGATACGTCATGATATGCACGCCATTTTTCGCAGAGAGCAGGAAGAAGGCGTGGAGCCTGTCGTGAAAGAAGACATTGCGGAGGTATTACGTAGACGACTGTTTAAAGTTGAATCTCTTAAAGACAGGGAATCCTTTCCCTCTCATGTTGTGGCTGCACTGAAGGGGATTACAAACCTGGATGCCCAAAGTAGAAAAGCACAAAAAGAAGCAGAGAATCGATTTTTGGAGAGTTATCCATTCCACCCGGATCTCACTGATGTCTTTTATTCCAAATGGACAGGGCTTCAAGGTTTTCAGAGGACAAGAGGTGTCTTGAGAACGTTTACTCTGGCTTTGCGGGAAGCCGCCCAGTGGGACGTTTCACCACTTATTGCGGCTAATGTCTTTCTGAACAAGGAGAGCAAAACGGATATTTCCGAAGCCCTACGAGAACTCACAAATATCGCAGAATCAGAAGAATACGAAGGGAAAAGACACGCATGGACAGCCATTCTACAGGGCGAGCTTGAAAAGGCACGTAATATACAGAGTGAATCCAGCGGATTAAAATATCGCGAGATTGAGCAGGCTATTTTGACGACATTTTTTCATTCCCAGCCAGTTGGCAAGAAGGCATTAACTTCTGAACTGATGGTTTTGCTTGGTCATACACGACCAGACAAGATTGAATTGGAAAAGGCGTTGTTAAGATGGGCCGAAATTTCATGGTTTTTAGATGAAAGCGGGCTCAGTAAATCCGAAAAAGGCCCTGATGGACAGGCTCAATTACCCAAATCATGGCGATTAGGGTCAAAACCCAATTTAAGGCAGATGCACCATGATGCCATTAGCACAAAGATATCACCTGATCTTGTCGAATCATTATTGCTCGATCATATTGGCAAGAACAAATCCCTTACCGCAGGCGCTTCTGCCTCCGGTGCCAGGGTACACAATTTACCGCAAAAGCCACGGGATATAGAGGATGACGGGGAATTCCATTTTGCCATATTGGGCCCATCTTCCTCATCAGATTCAGGTAAGGCCAGCCCGGAATCAAAACGTTTTATTGAAGAGACAACAGCTAAAGATCGGCCTCGCGTATTTCGAAACTCCATTGTTCTTGCTGTTCCCTCAAAAGACGGCCTTGAAGTAACACGTGACAGAATTCGCGATTACCTGGGTTGGGAGGAAGTACGTTCCGAACTCAAAGGACAGGAGATTGACCCCATCCGGAGCGCTATGCTTGCGAATTACATCGACGATGCCCGGAAAGCTATTCCCGAAGCAATACGACAAGCCTACTGTATTGTCGTCACCGTATCAGAGAAAAATGAAGTACATGCCTTTAAGATCCCTGCAGGTGATGAGCCACTGTTTCAAACCATCAAGGCAGATACTCGCTCGCGTATCCAAGACACCGCTGTTACTGCTGAGGCACTTTTACCAGGCGGACCGTATGAACTCTGGAAAGAAGGTGAATCATCCCGCCGCGTGAAAGATCTTGTCGGTGCCTTTGCCCAGTTCCCTCATCTACCAAAAATGCTGAACCGACGGGCGATCTTAGAGACTCTTTTAGATGGTTGTATTCAAGGAACCTTCATTCTTGAGCTAATCAGGCCAGACCGCTCGGTAAGAACATTCTGGCGTGAACAGCCTGATGAGAATGTAATGAAAGATCCTGGACTGGAGGTTATTCTCCCTGAGGCAGCCGAACTTAGTAGCTTGGCTTATGAACTCCTTGCTCCTAACAAATTGCCCGGATTATGGAAACATACTGAGTTAAAATATCAAGAAGTAATCGACTATTTTTCAGGTGGACATGTTGAAATGATTCCTAAAGAGGGGTACGAGGAGCCATTGACTATTCCAAAGGCTGAACCTAATATTTTGTATGAAGCTGTCAATGAAGCCGTTTGTGCTCGCAAATTATGGCTAACTTCAGGCCCTGCAAGCATTTTAGGTGAAGATATTCCAACGGGAATTTTATCAGTTTACGCTATTCTACAAAGCCCACCTGAGCCAATTCCTGCCGCTGATCTATTGCCAGATACATTACCTGATGCCTGGAGTGCTGAAAACACCACAGCATTGGCCATAGTTACTGCTTTATCAAAGAAGATTGGCAAGACCCTACCCTGGGTGGCAGTTAGTGAAGCAATAAACGGTGCATTAAAGGCACGATTTCTCGAATTGAGTTTTGATTCCAGTCCTTGGCCTTCTGATTTTTCTAGTGCTCCAACGGTAAAGCTGAAAATACCCAAAGAAAAGCCACCATCACCTCCACCACCCCCAAAAGACGTCATGATTACTGAAGCATATCTTGAGCCCAGCCAGATTCAGGATTTAGCTGATCAAATTCCTGAGATTACTAAAGCTGCAGCGGGGCAGGATTTCAAATATCACATTCGAATGGAACTTAAGGGCGATGAAAAGACGAGGGAGGAAGTGGCAAAGCAGATCAACGAATTATTGAAAAGCGTTTCTGATGATCTAAAACTCTGAGAGGAAATATGGGGTTTGTCTTGACATTTGACATTGAGCAAAAACAAAGAGGAATAAAAAGGGGGCATCCTATATAAATAAAGAACTACGGGGCAGGGATTCGATTTTAGAATAGGACTTAGTCTCTAAAACAACTTACGCCTCGTGGGATTCCGCTCAATTCCGCTTTAGGTCTAAAAATTATAAAATAAAGGTTAAAATTATGGGAAAGGATCAATACAAATATGGGAGGACGAAAGAACAAAAGGTTGCGCAATACCTACGTAATAAAGGAGCTAGTGTAAAATTGTCAAAAGGGAGCAAAGGTGCCGCTGACCTACATGTCAAATTCTCAACTGGATCCAAATGGGAAGTACAAGTTAAATCATCTCGCTCTTCAGAAGTTGCAATGCCAAGCCCCAAGGATTTAAGCCGAATAAAACAATCTGCAACTAAAAAGCGTGCAACTCCGGTTATTGCACAGGTAACTCCTAAAGAAGTTATATTTAAGTCAGCACGTTCCGGGAGGACCCTTAAAGCAACTAGAACAAAAAGAAAGTAGGCATTTTTATGAAAGATGATCTTGAAGCAATATCACATGTCATAACGACAATTCTTGAAAAGGAAAAGGGGCCAATTGAAATCTCTATAGGAGATATCAAGGTAACAAGAAAGGATTATGAGCAAATAGTAAGTGGTCAATCTACACCTACAACTCAGAATATTAATGTTCAAGTGACCGCTCAAGCCGCAGCACAGGCATCTTCCATCTTGATAGCTCGTTTTACTTCAGTGCGAAAAGAGCTAACCGATAGTTATAAAAATGACCCACACCTGTCGCAAATCGAAAAAAAACTTGATTCCCTTCATGTTGAACTTAATAAACCAAAACCAAACAAAAACAAATTGAAAAGCCCTTTGAAGTGGGCCATTGACTTCGGTTGGGATGTTTTCCTTAAAATTGCGCCGCTGATCATAGAAAAGCTATCATCAGCGTAAAGACGGGACGTAGGTTTTAAAACAACTTAAAAGTGGGCGTTGGTCTGAATTTGTGGCACAAGTGTTTATTTTCCACACAATCACCTCCCCCCCCAAAGAATTCAGGGCAGCCCTCCAGAAACACGGCGGACAAGCCCTCAATCCATTGACAACCGCCCTGAAAACTGATTCTAATAAACCAATATATCTTAATATATAACGCTGCTAAATAACTAAGAAATTTGTTTAATCAACTCGTGATGGGGGGTCAGGTCTTTAACGTATGCTCCCCTTCTCTTCTAACTTTAATAATCTCGGCCATGATGCTCACAGCTATCTCTTCAGGTGTTTTTGCATTAATTTCTATACCAATGGGTGCATGAACACATTCAAGCAAATCCCTTGAAACACCCTTAGAGTGTAAATGGGAAAAGATGGTGTCATTCTTTTTTTTGCTGCCTATCATCCCTAGATAACATGCCTCTGATTTTATTGCCCACTCCAAAACCTTTTCATCAAATTTGTGTCCCCTCGTCAATATTACTATATAGGATGATCTATTGACCTTTAGCTTTGAGAATACCTCTGAGAGATTTTCAGAGAATAGCTGGTCTGCCTCGGGAAATCTTTCAACATTAGCAAACTCTGCCCTATCATCAGCAACAATCACCTTAAAATCAAGCATCTTGGCAATCTTGGAGATAGATAAGGAGATGTGTCCAGCTCCAAAAATCAATAGAGTGGGTTCAGATAAAATAGGTTCAATGAAG
>Ga0233412_10000767_pt1 | contig 17914 bp, 14 predicted proteins | sample Na_anoxic_4_MG_FD_180667 | JGI IMG/M metagenome (GOLD analysis project Ga0233412, IMG submission 180667) | Seawater microbial communities from Saanich Inlet, British Columbia, Canada - Na_anoxic_4_MG | ecosystem: Environmental > Aquatic > Marine > Inlet | place: Canada: British Columbia...
CAGGCTACTGCCAAGGCGTGTGAGGATCTTGAGTTCCTGGTCACCATTGATGCATGGATGCCCAATGTTGGCCCTCTAAGCGACTTTGTATTGCCGGATGTCGTGGCTGCTGAGGATAGCCAGGTAAAGTCGGACTGGCTTTATGAGGCATTTATCGCCTATTATGCCCAGCTGATAAAGCCCCTGTATAATATCAGACCGTGGTGGTGGATGTGTAAGGAAATAGCCAACCGTCTGGGCCTTGGTGAACACTTCCCCTGGGATGACATTAGCGAGGCCAATGAAAATATGCTTAAAGGGACCCCATGGTCGTTTGATGAACTAAAGGAAAATGGTTTTATCATTACGGATGAGGCCGAGTATTATAAATACAAGAAATGGGGCTCACTCAATGTCCCTGATGGCTATGGCTCTTCAGGTAAAACAAAGACAGGCAAATACAACTTCAAAAATCCTGTAGCAGAAGAGAAAGGTGCAGAGACTCTACCTGATTATATAGACCCTGATCCTGAGTTTAAGCCGGACATCGATTATCCCTTGATATTCGGTAATTTCAGGATACTTGAACACGAGCACAGCTCTACGTTCAATAACTATAGCCTGATGAAAATGAAACCCTCAAACCCCTTATGGATCAACGTGGAGGATGCAAAAGAAAGGGACATAAAAATGGGAGACAAAATTACAGTGAGATCCCCATGGGGCCATAAGACCCTTGTTGCAAATCCTACAGAGGATATTATGAAAGGTATAGTTGGTTCGGCAGGCGGTTATGGGCATGTTCGTGGCCTTGAAGCCGATCCAAAGTATCCACAGCTTGGTGGTACTAACACACCAGGTATAGCAAAGCCGAATACACCGGACCCTAACGCAGGTAATCCCTTATTCAAATATATCAAAGTCCAGGTAGATAAGGCTTTATAGATTTTCCTGCACTAAACAATCACGCTTCTAAACAACCCTGCAATATCCTTGCAGGGTTGTTTTATTTAGTATCAATTTCTATGGTCGGAATATCATCCAGCAAATAAGATTTCATGTTTCCCTTCCACCGGATGCCCCGTTACCCCTTCCACTCGATAACGATTCCACAACCCTCGCAACGGTATCGGGTGACAGCATCGTCTTCTGAGACTACAGGTTCAAAATCCGTACATCTCACCCCGTTTACTTCATAGCACTCAGGACAGCAGCCTCCATGCAGTTCATCGGCAGAAAGCACGAGGTGGCATTTCGTACAACGAAGCTTCTCACCACTCTCTTTCAGGAGAATCAATGTTTTGTGGCTGCAATCAGACATGAAAAGGAAGTATAAACAGGTTTGTTTTAGATGTCAAAAAGCGGGACAAAAACTTTTTGTACATAATCTAATTATGATTTCATAAATCATCATTCGGGTGAAAACTAAAGTCCGGAAATGATGTAATTATTAGAATTATTTTAATAATTCACGCTTTTCGGTTACACAATATATCCCTTTTCCTTCCATAGCCGGTTTAAAACACTGGTTGTCTGATTTGCATTTTGCTTTAGTGCGGTCTCCGGTTTTCCAGCGTTTGATCAAACCCGGCTCCCTGATTAACGGCCGGCACATTGAGATATAATCTACCCCGCCTTCCTCCACAAGCCGTTCTGCTACTTCAAACGATCGAATGCCGCCTATTAGGATCAACGGAATATCAATTTCCTCTTTATAGGCCCGGGCATCTTCCTGAAAATAGGCTTCTTTGTCCGTAGAATTAATACCCATCCGGCTGGGTGACAGCCTGCCGCCTGAAAGCAGACCTCCGCTCAGTTCAATCGCATCAAGGCCCGCTTTTGCAAGTATGGCTCCAGCCTTGAGAGAATCTTCCAGACTCAACCCGTTTTCAACAAAATCCCGGCAGTTAATTTTAATCAACATCGGGTAATCATCTCCCACGACTTTCCTGATGGCATTGCATATCTCAAGATGAATGCGGGCCCGATTGACGATACTTCCGCCATATTCATCCGTACGCCGGTTAAATACCGGGGACAGAAATTGACTGAGAAGGTATCCATGGGCAGAGTGTATCTGAACCCCGTCAAAACCTGCGGATTTTGCTCTTTGCGCTGCATCGGCAAATGCAGCTATAAGGTCCTGGATATCCTGTACTGTAATTTCCTTTCGAGCTGATTTGGCCAGCCCCTCATAATCCGAAACAACGAAGGGCAGCTGCCCGGTCAACTGTTCAGCAGCAAAGTTCCCTGCATGGGCAAGCTGCATAATTATCCTGCCGCCTGCACTATGAACCGCTTCAGTCATTTCCTTAAGACCGTCTATGAAGTCATCCTTATAGATTCCAAGCTGCCAGGGGCCTGCCTGGCCAACGCTCTGAACATATGTATGACCGGAGATAATCAAGCCGACGCCGCCTTCAGCCAGAGCAATCATTGTTTTAATCAGCCTCGGAGTGACACTTCCTCCATCGGTTGCCATCCCTTCCCAGGTTGCCGATCGAACAAAACGATTTGACAGCTCCATACCGTTTATTGAACTGGTTTCAAATAATTTACTCATCTTCTCTTCTCCAAATAAAAAATTAAATTTGCAAAACAGCCTTATTTAATTTGTGTAATACTTTAGCTCTTTGAAAAACTATCAGTGATTAGATGACAACGCACTAAGGCATCGGCAGGGGATCTCTTTAATAGACACAATAATATCGGCAGAAGCAATAAAAAGCAATTCAAAAAGGCTGGTTTTGATAAAATCCGCAAAATCATGAATGTTGAAAATGATTATACGGTCTCACGGGATAAACCAATGGAAGTCTTAATTATGTGAATTTTGATTTGACAACCAAAGAGAAATTTTCGTAAACTCCCCCCAAAAAGAGGGCTCTTATCAGCTATCAATACCGACTTACAGTCTCTATATTACCCGGTTGAATATTACTCCGGCAATTAAATACCTCAATATTGTCATTCCGGCGAAAGCCGGAATCCAGGAGGGTACTGGATGCCGGATCAAGTCCGGCATGACGGAGTTAGACTATCTAATTGCCAGGTTAATAAGAACCCGAAGGGCAACATAAGTTTTCATAGTTGCTGAGCGGTCGAATGACAAAAATGGTCCTAATACAAAAAACATTTTTCAAGAATTGGTATTTGCATGATAAACCCGGCGTCTTTGGCATTTGATATTGATGGTGTCTGCGCGGACACCATGACATTGTTCCTTGATATAGCACGTGACAAATACGGTATTGGCGGAATCAAGTATGAAGATATTACCTGTTATACCCTTGAGGAATGTATGGATATCGATACCGGTATTGTACAGGAAATAATAGAATGTTTGCTGGATGGAACCTATACAGTTCCATTAAAACCAATTGACGGAGCGACCAAGGTTTTAACAAGGTTAGAAAAAGTACACAGCCCCATTCTTTTTGTAACTGCAAGGCCATATTTTGGTCCTATTTATGACTGGCTTCAAAATATTCTGACCCTTCAACACTCCTCAATAGAAGTTGTTTCAACAGGTTCCTTTGAAGGTAAGACGGAAGTCCTTTTAAGTAATAATATTTCCTGTTTTGTGGAAGACAGGCTTGAGACATGTTTTTCCCTTAAAAAAGCCGGTATTACTCCGGTTGTTTTCAAACAGCCGTGGAACAGGGAAAGCCATCCATTTCTGGAGGTCAGCAACTGGAGCGAACTGGAATCCCTTATCAATTTTGATGGACTTGAACATTCATGAGTCAATTCTTGAATAACCGATGGGAAGGCCGGAGATACCACATCTCCCCGTTGAAACGGGATCTTCGACTGGTGTTAACAAGAATTTTCGGCAGGAGTAAATATGCAGATGAATATCCAATTATTCAAGTATAAATGGTTTCACAAGGCATCTGTCTTAACCACTTTTTTCTATCGTTTAATTTTCATTCCCGCACAGGCGATTGGTAATTCGCGTTTTCTGCTTCATACAACCAATAAGTTAAGGCGTTTTTGGTTAATTCATTTCCGAAATGAGTACGTTCAACGCCGGCTTCTTACCCGCAGAGGCGCTTGCCATCAATGCGGCACCTGCTGCAACCTGCTCTTCACCTGCCCAATGCTGACAAAACAAGAAAAGTGCTTCATATATAACTACTGTCGTCCGCAGGCCTGCAAGACTTTCCCGATAGATCAGCGGGATATAGATGAAGTAGAACTTTGCGGAGGTCATTGCGGATACCTTTTCGAAAAGGTAGTCCCAAATTAAACCAATTTGTTCTATTCAAACTCCTGATGACCCGCATAACCAAAGGCCCTTTTTCTAAAGGAAAAATGTTGAAAAAGTTGTTTGTTTTATTTGCCACAGTTGCATTTGCAACCATCTGTACAGAGCCTGCCATGGCTGCTGAATGGAGCTTTTACGGCAAGGCCCGAATATATACATCTTATCAAACTTTGTCTAAAAAGGCATCAGGTACTGGTTTCGATGATAGCAATTTAATAGGTCCCGATTTACAGAAAAACAGCATATTCGGTGCCACAGCCAAATCAGGTGCTATCGGGGGTGGGTTTGAGTACGGTATTGGTATACACCTGAGAAAGCTGTATGGTACCTGGAATTTTGACAGGGGCACCCTCCTTGTTGGCCGGACTAATGTGCCGGTAAACCTGTTTTACAGCAACCAGATTTATGGTGGGGATGCAATGCTGCGTCCATACGGCGCTATCTATGGCGGCCGTCGGCCAATGATACAGATCTCCATTGAAGGCTTTAAATTTGCAGCGATTGAACCCAGAGCTCCGAATGACACGGCCTTTGCTGGCACAGACACTTCCATTCCCAAACTTGAGGCCAAATACACCGCTAACTTAGGCCCTGTCATTCTTGACATTATTGGTGGATATAATAAATATGACCTCATTACTGACGCTGACAGTAACGTTGGTATTTCTTCCTATATAGTAGGCGGTAGTGTTAGAAGCAGTTTTGGCCCTGTCTATATTAATGCCGGTTATTATTTCGGGCAAAACCTTCGTGCGTATGGATTGTGGCAGGCAGGAGATGATGCTACCGGGTTGGTGCAGGACACAGCTGGAAACTGGACAGTTGAAGACACCTCTTCTCAGGGCCTGCTCGCCGTTCTTGGCTTTAAGCTAAGTGATATGATTTCTTTTGAGTTAGGCTACGGCACCAATAAACATGAAAATGATCTTTGGTCCAATGATGACAAGACACAGGCCTATTATGTAAATACAACATTGACAATTGCAAAGAGCTCCGTCTTTTTCATCGTTCCTGAGCTTGGTGTGATTGATTTTATGGACAATAATTCCGGCCACCCTGAAGGCACTATTACCTATTTTGGCCTAAAATGGCAGATTAACTTCTAATAAAAACCTCCTTTAGTTTTGATCAAAATCTTCTTATCCTGTCCGGCCTGCTGCCGCAGATTATTCTACCGTGTCCTGTACCGGGTTATTATTTTATTAGTTTTATTACCATAAAACCCTTGTTAGCTCTGAGGATGTACATAAATACCATTTCACCGGACTTGACCTTCCCGATTTCCTTTGAGTATTCATCCACATCATCCACGTCTTTGTGATTGATCTCTTTGATGATATCACCAGTTAGCACACCGGCCTTTTCACCTTTACTGTCAGTTTTAACATCGATAACAACAACCCCTTCGGTATCCTTTAAATTGAATTTCCGGGTGATTTCGGGTGTCAGATTGGAGAGGGTAATACCGAATGCGGTTTTCTTGCCGATTTCATCGTTTCTAAAGGCATGTTCCGTGTCTTTTCTTTTTGAAAGCTGGATACTAAAATTCTTTTTGTTTCCCTTGCGCAGCAAGACAATATCCACCTTTTGTCCTACGCTGGCATCTGCAATCATCCGGCTGAGCTCTCTACTGGTTTTAACCTTATGGCCATTAACCTCCAGGATGATATCTTTGGGCTCTATACCTGCTTTTGCCGCCGGATTATCAGGGAAAACCTGGGTGACCAAAACACCTTCTCCATCCTTTATTCCGTAATATTCCTTCAGCTCTTTAGTCAGATTCTGGATTCCCACCCCTAACCAGCCACGGGTAACTTTGCCCTTGGTCTTTAGCTGTTTAATAATTCCCCTGGCCAAATTAACAGGGATGGCAAATCCAATCCCATGCCCTCCGGCAATGATAGCGGTGTTAATACCAACTACTCTCCCCTTCATATTGATAAGGGGGCCTCCACTGTTCCCCGGGTTGATAGAAGCATCAGTCTGAATAAAATCATCGTATGGACCAGAACCGATGACGCGCCCCTTGGCGCTGATGATCCCCGCTGTGACGGTGTGCTCCAGGCCAAAGGGATTACCGATGGCCAAGATCCACTCTCCGACCTTGAGTGCATCAGAGTCCCCTAACTCAATCGTTGGAAGATCATCATCCGATTCTATCTTCACGAGCGCAAGGTCCGTGTTAGGATCACGGCCCTTGATTTCAGCGTCAAATTCCCGTCCGTCCTTCAGGATCACTTTTATCTTATCCGCGCCTTGCACAACATGGTTGTTAGTTACGATATAACCGTCTTCATCAATAATAAATCCGGAACCGAGACTTCTCTGTTTGAATTCTTTTTGTGGCCGTCCACCAAAAAATTTCTCGAAGAAATCACGGGGGGGCACATTTTTTTGAAAAGGGCCTTTTTTGAATTGGTGGTATACGCTGGGGCCTCCTTTTCCATTCTTTTCCGTCCTTATATTAACCACGGCAGGGCTGTTTCTTTCAGCCAGCTCGGTAAAGCTGTCCGGTGCACCTCGAAGATCCTTTGACGTTGCCTGACTGGTCGGAATTGAGTAAAGGGTTGAGATTGCAAAAAATCCGGCCACCAAAATAGTTAGGGTCACAACGATCTTTCCCGTAAAGAATCTCTTGGATATTTCTTTTGGTTTCATATCATTTCTCCTTTCTTCAGGTTTTGTTAAGATATTGCGTGATTATTACTCCCGCAATTAAATACCTCAATATTGTCATTCCGGCGAAAGCCGGAATCCAAGTGGGTACTGGATGCCGGATCAAGTCCGGCATGACGGAGTTAGACTATCTAATTGCCAGGTTAATAAGTCCCGCCCAGTACAGGGCAGGATCGATCCGTTCCTTCTAACATTCGGGAGCTTTTCGAGAATGACTCCTTTAAGCCTTTGCTGCCATGGTGGGAAAATAACACGCAAATCTTGCAACAACCTTTCCTGAACATTACAAATTGGTAATGTTTGAGGGTTGGCTTTTTTGGAGCAACGCGGAAATTCCGCATTAACTTGAATATTGACGGAGGAAGATTAGAGGCTGTTAAAGTCTTGGGGTTCAGGAGGAGGCTTCAGTCTATAAGATATTATGGTTGTAACTCAGGTGGATAGACTGAAGGTAGAAGGCTTTTAGGGATAAATCATGCGCGATCACACAAACTCAGACAGCCTCCTAGGATTCATCTCTGCTTGAACCAAAGATAATCGAAACAGAGAAGGTCTTGAATGGTTTAATTCGGGCGTTGCGAGATGATTATTACTCCGGCAATTAAATACCTCAATATTGTCATTCCGGCGAAAGCCGGAATCCAGGTGGGTACTGGATGCCGGATCAAGTCCGGCATGACGGAGTTAGACTATCTAATTGCGAGATGTTTATATACTTCAGCCTTCAGTCTTCAACCGAGATACCTGAGCAGTTACGATTATTTCAGGGTTTTCACTTTTTTTCATGCCTAAGGAGTTAAGAGCGTTTTTGCTACAATAGACTTCTCTATCTCCTTAGTACCTTCATATATCTCTACGATTTTTGCATCCCTGTAGATTCTCTGTACCTTGTATTCATCAATATAGCCGTAACCTCCGTGCATCTGAAGGGCCTCATCCGCACATCTTACAGCAACCTGTCCTGAAAACCACTTTGCCATTGCAATAAGCCCATGGTCAACTTCTCCATTACCGACCTTCCAAACGGCCTCATAATATAGATTCCTGGCCGCCCTGATTTTTGTGGCCATTTCCGCTATCTTAAACTGGGTTACTTGAAATGAGGCAAGGGGAGCCCTGAACTGATGCCTCTTTTTCGTATAGTTTATACTCTCCTCCAAAGCAGCCCTGGCAATTCCCACGGCCATGGCACATATATGGAGCCTGGTAAGATTAAAGAATGCCATTAACTCTTTAAACCCATTTCCTTCTACTCCCACCATATTGGATTCCGGAATCCTAACGTCAGTGAAGACGACCTCTGCTGTATCATTTGCCCTTATTCCAAGTTTGCCGTAGAGCTTGTTTGCCTCATATCCCGGCCTGTCCGTTTCAACCATAAAAAAGGTATGTCTCTTATGCCTGTCCGGGTTTTCGGGGTCAGTAAGACAAAAAACGAGGAGATAATTTGCCAGATCGCCGTTGGTGATAAACATCTTTGTTCCATTAATCACGTATTCATTACCATCCCTGACAGCTGTAGTAATGGCGCTGGTGACATCGGAGCCAGCATCCGGTTCTGTAATCGCCGTTCCCATGATAGCCTCCCCTTTAACCAGGGGAGGGAGATATTTCTCTTTTTGCTCTTTTGTTCCAAACATTCCCAATAATTCGGAGCCGAAGGTAGTTGTCAGAATGGCATTGGCCATCCCCGCATCAACGGCCCAGAACTCCTCAGTTATAAGGCAGTGTTCAAAAAAGCCAAATCCTGCACTGCCATATTCCTCATCAATAAAGACACCCACAAACCCGAGTTCACATGCCTTTCGCCATATATCCAGATCAAAGGTTTCGTTCCTGTCAAATTCCTGGGCCTTTTCCGGAAACTCACCAAGCGCAAACTCCCGTGCTGCCTTTATGATATCCTGCTGTTCTTTACTAAGACTAAAGTCCATGAAATTCCTCCATTTTAATCGACCTCCCGCCAACCGCTCAGGGTGGCGCGATGGTCCCCCATTATAGAAAATTAATTAAGGTCCGGTCCTTTTTAAGCTGTTTAGTATCGCAACATGCCACAATTCAGGCCACATAACATCAACTTTTTATGGCAATCTGAAAAAAGTTAGTGTAAAAGTGATTCGATTATCAATAATAATTAAAAAATTATCTGAAAAAATGCCAGTAAAAAAACAAAGGAGATTAAGGAGCGTTGAAAAATGATTAAAAAAATTCTTGTCCCGGTAGACGGGTCTGAGCATTCAAACAAGGCTATTGATCTTTCTGTAAATATGACAATGCAGAATGATTCTGCTCTTTATTTCCTCCATGTAGCGAGGGAAACGGAAATTCCCAATGCAATATTGGATTATATGAGATCAGAGGGAATCAAAGAAAGTGCTCACAGTGTTTATTTGCAGGTTGTGGAGAATCAGATTATTACCCCGGCCAAAGATAAAGCTATTGAAAAAGGGGTTAAAGATATTAAAACGAGCGTGATCTATGGAGATCCGGCTGAAGGGATTATCAATTATGCCACAGACCATGGCGTTGATATGATTGTTCTGGGCAGTCGAGGAGTGGACAATCCAAAGAGCCCAATGTTGGGGAGTGTATCCAGCAAGGTTTCCCATTCGGCTGATCAAACCTGCATGATTGTAAGAAAAACGTTGTTGGAAGGCAAAAAGATTCTCATAGTGGATGATGAGCCTGATGTTTTAGAAACATTAGAGGAGTTACTTTCCATGTGTGATGTTATGAAAGCATCTAACTTTGATGGGGCTGAAAAGTTGTTAGAAACCCGGCATTTTGATATTGCCATTTTGGATATTATGGGGGTTAACGGTTATAAGCTCTTAGAGATTGCTAAGGATAAAAATGTGATATCCCTTATGTTGACTGCCAACGCCCTGAGTCCTGATGATACTGTTAAATCTTTTAGAAAAGGTGCTGCCTCTTATGTTCCCAAAGATAAGATTGGCAATATTACGATTTTTTTAACAGACATATTGGAAGCCAAAAGAAAAGGGGAAAAGTATTGGTGGCGCTGGCTTGATAGGCTGGGTTCATTTTACAATCGGAGATTTGGCTCTGATTGGCAAAAAAAAGATGAACAATTCTGGAAAAACCATACCTTCGGACTTTGATGTTTCCCTGAGAAACATCATTTTTAGCTTGCATTTATCAAAGTGCCGACATATAATATCTATAGAAGATATAATTTTGCTATCAGCATGATTCAGAAATTCAGTTATCTCCACTCAAAACAGCTTTTCTTCATCTGATTTGCCTCTCCCGGTTATTAGTTTCATTTGGAAGAAATCCAGGAACTTCTACGATAAACTGAGGACAAATATAAGCGCGATGTAAAGTCGTTTGCTCTCTGACGTTCGAGATCATTTTTGTGATTGCTTTTTCACATAAAGCAATGGCCGAGATAGCTTGATTAGACCGTATTAATAACTACACACAAAGGAAAAGAATAAGTATGAAAGAGTCACAAAGAGCTAAGATTGAAGCCAAATTGAAGAAGATGATCGAACTTCAAACCCAACCACAGAATGAAAATACGCGTGTCAAAAACGTCCCTCACGGTACCAGAGTGATTCGTTGCCGAAAAGGCTCGCCTGATAAACACATCATGTAAGATTCCCGGCAAGAAAAACAATATAGAGGGTAAGTACCTCCCTGGATACGACTGTGTTTTCAGAGGCACGGGACAAAAACCACAATGAACCCTATTCGACAGATTGCATTTGGTTATTCAACAAAATGTAATATCAAATGTAGACATTGTGTTGCCTCTGATGATTCGATCCCGTACGGAAAAATGCCTCTTGCAAGGGCCATGTCAATTATCGAACAAATGGCCCGATGCGACGTGACAGGCATTAGTTTCACCGCCGGAGAACCACTTATATTTCTCGAAGACATGACCCGTCTTGTCAAACTGTGCCATGAGAAAGATATCTATTCAAGGGTCGTTACGAATTGCTTCTGGGCAAAGACTTCGGAGCATGCCGATGACACGGTTTCAGCACTTATGCGGAACGGCTTGTCACAATTGAGGCTGAGCTTCAGCCGTTGGCATCAAGAACATATCCGCCGTGAAAATGTGGTCAATGCTGCCAATAGTTGTCAAAAACATGGGCTTGATTACTTCATCTCTTTTGTCACTGATTTTTCAAGACAAGATGAGTCTCTCGAACAATTTCTACGGGATAACCACCTGAAGTTTTTTCCTGAACCTGTCATATATTTAGGACGAGCACAGGAATTTAATCCGCCGAGAATTTTGACCGATTACCACCCAAATACCTGTAACATGAACCCATACCTCTCTCCTGAACTCAACATGTTTGCTTGTTGTGACGGAGGAGACCAATTTAGAGAAACAGACTTTTTTCTTCTCGGTAATCTGAGGGATTATGGCATTGACGAGATGTTCAAAAGAAAAGAAAACAATGTCTTATTTCACCTCATTAGAACCATGGGGTTGACAAACATCGCATCCTATTTGGGACTCAAGGCAAATAAAATTGTTCAATATAGAAAATGCGAGCTGTGCGAGAAACTATTTAATTCCACAGAGAACTTAAACACCCTTGAAAAAGCAGCAACATCTGATCTATTAAATTGGAGGAGATAAGCCTGGAGAGTGGGATATGGCCGATTAAGGAGTATTGCTAATGTCTTCATTGAGTGGTGAACTAATAGCCAAAGCAGAATCATTTCCGGAAATCAAAGCTGGGATTGCATGCCTCGAAGATATTTTGAAAGCCCCATCATATGAAGCAGTTCCAAATGGGGAGTGGTCTATTAGTTTATCAAATGAAGAACTTGTAACCGAATGGCCATCTGATGCTAAGTCGGTTATTGTTTTAGGTTTACATCACCCGGAGGATAACCCTCGATTGGACTGGTGGGATGGCAGCAACACAATGGGCAACCGCCAGTTAATGAAAATATCCGATTTTTTGAAGCAATGGCTTAAAGAAGAACACGGACTCAGAGCGTTCCCTCTGCCATACAATATAGAACGGGGAGGGCTGTTTCTGAAAGATGCTGCAGTCTTGGCAGGGCTCGGCGTCGTCGGCAGAAACAACCTCCTTCTGAACCCGGAATGGGGACCTCGTATTCGATTTCGTTCAATCCTCATTGAGGGAGAACTTGAACCCACAAGACCTGTTGGAGGATTTTCTCCGTGTGATTCCTGTGGTAAGATATGTCATTCCGTTTGTCCTCAGGACGTTTTTTCCACTGGCATCTATTACAGGCCAAATTGTATTGCTCAACTTAATGCTGACACAGGTAACAAGACTTCCGATGGAGAAGTTGGGGAAGGGGAAATCCCCAATCTATTAATTAAGTTTTGCCGTGCCTGTGAATTTGCCTGTCCTGTGGGAGCCTACCCTGATGCTGAATAAATTGAGAATGCTGCCGATCTAAGGTATCACCCAAGCACTTTTCTGAGGGCATCAATACATCTTCTGTTCTGCTCCATTGTGCCAATCGTGATTCTGGCAAAGGTAGAACAGTCCCATAAATGACCTGGCCTGATAATTATCCCTTCCCTCAATAGAGATTCAAAAACCTCCTTTGTATCCACTCCAAGATCTACAAAAATAAAATTGGTGTTTGAGGGTACATATTGCAGCCCCATCTTTTTAAATTCATCATAAAAATAGGCCTTCCCCGCTTCATTAATAGTGAGGACCTGTTCTTTAAATTCATTATCTTCCAGAACAGCGAATGCCCCTGCTTGAGCCACTCTTGAGACAGGAAAAGGCTCTCGTACCCTGTTAATAACATCAATTAGTTCTTTACATCCCAGGGCATAGCCAACTCTAAGCCCTGCGATGCCGTATAGTTTAGAAAATGAACGCAGGGAAATTACATTGTATCCCTCTCTTATATAGTCAAGACTGTCGGGATAGCCTTCATCTGTTACAAATTCATAATATGCTTCATCAATAATTAGAATTATATTTTCGGACAAATGATTAATAAAGGTGTCTAACTCATTCTTTCTTACGATACTTCCGGTCGGATTATTCGGGTTGCAGACAAAGATCAACTTTGTTTGCGGGCCAATTTTTTCCTGCATGGCCTCCAGGTCATGGACATGGTCTCTCAAGCCGACAAAGCTCGGCCGGCCGCCCATAAGTTTAGTGGCAGTCTTATATACTGCAAAGGTCGGATCAGCCATCAAAACCTCATCCCCTTCATTGACAAAGGAAGTTGTGATCAGGTGTATACAGTTATCTGCCCCGTTTGAAATAGTAATCATATCCTCATCAATGCCCAGCCTTTGTGATATCTTCCTTCTGAGCTTTGCACAGGACCCTTCCGGATACAGATTAGTATACTTGAGTTCCTTTTCCATGGCCGCCAGAACTCGGGGAGAAGGACCCAATGGATTTTCATTGGAGGCAAGCTTTATTATTTCTAAAAGCCCTAATTCTTCCTGCACCTCTTCAATAGGTTTTCCGGGCACATACGGTTCAATCTCCAGGATTCCCCTTCGTACAAATTTTTGGACGTCTTTCATTTCAATGCACAACCTTTCGTTTTGTTTTAATCTCTTTCCTTCATCCGGTTTCACCCGTCGGAATTTTCGGTCTCTCTCGCTATGAAGTCATTCTCGGACTGCCTCCCGGCGCCTTCATTTTTTGAAAACTCATACCCCTTTTGAAAGGCTTCAAGGTTTGAAGAGGCAAATTGAGTATATGTTTCTTTAATCGCCCGGGTGATGGAATCACTTTTCGGAAAAACATTGCCGCCGGAAAAGGCACCAAGCATCAACATATTGACCGCCTGGGGCGATCCTGCCTCCGCCGCCAAACGATCAGCAGGGATAATATAGAGATGGGATGTTATTTCTCCTATCATTTCTTCGATACTCTCCTGACTGGGATACAACCCGGGGTGCAGCTTTGAATAGTATCCATGGATTGTTCCGGAATTCATCCAAATGTGCCCGTGCGGCTTCAGGAGGTGAATAACGTTTGCCATTTCTGAAAGTTCAAGACATATGATAGTATCCGCCTTTCCTGCCGAGATTTTTGGGCTGTAACTTTCTCCAAACCTTATAAAACAGAAGACTCCTCCTCCTCGCTGGGTAATACCGGTTCCCTCAAAAAGTTTTACTGGAATATCTTCCTCGGAGGCTGCTGCTGCCAGTATTCGAGAGATTGTCATTACTCCCTGTCCTCCCAGTCCGGACAGGATAAGGTCGTATCGGTTCACGGTTTTTTCTCCATCTATATAATTTCCAATGCCGAATACCTCGGGTTCAGTTGCAACATCCCTCCTATATAGCCCCATAGTTGCACACATGATGACACAGGCCGCATGCGGTACACATCTTTGGTTCGATAAAGGCCTTTCCCTCTTCCCCGCGTTCGAGGGCAGGACAGCCCAGGACCTCTATACATGAGTGCTCACAGTTATCCAGGCCAACACACTTCTCTGATTGAACTTTCAAGAAAGCCGTTCTCTTTTTATTTCTTTTTTTCTGAATGGCGCACTCTGCATCCGCAATAATAACCGAAATCTCCGGTGAAGAGAGACCTTTCTTTAGGATATTGATCATCTTCTTTGTCTGAAAAGGGTTCACTCGCGCAATATCATTGATTCCTGCAGCCCTGACAATTTCTTCAATCACAATGACTTGCCTGTCCTCAGCGTAAAAAGGGTCCCCGCTTCCAACATGGGGCTGCATACCCGTCATAGCTGCCCAGTGATTGTCGAGGATAATGACTGTCAGATTTGTCTTGTGATGAGAAGCATACAAAAGCGCGGGAATGCCTCCGTGGAAAAAAGTCCCATCGCCAATAGTGGCCACCACAGGCGTTTTTATTCCGGCGAATTTAAAGCCCTGGGCCAGGCTGATGCTTGATCCCATGGAAATTTCGGTCCAGCAGGATTGAAAAGGCTCATTCATTCCCAGGATCGTACAGCCAATGTCTCCCGTTATAATGACATCTTTCTTTTTGTAGCCAAGTTTTTCAATGGACTGATTCAGGGCGTAATAGGTGGCACGATGGGGACACCCGGCACAAAATGTGTTCAGTCTTTTGACTTTCAGATTCTGTGCCTGTTTTGTAAGAGCATCCGGTATTTCCCGGGGCACAATTTTTTTACCATAAACCTCCCGAAGGGCTGATGCTATGGTATCCATATTATAGTCGCCCGTTTGGGACAGGGGTCCTTGAATTTTCCCGATAACCTGAATAGGACGGCCCTCTTCCGCACAAAGGGCCATTACCGTCTTCTCAACTAACGGTTCCAGCTCTTCCAATACAATAACAGTGTCCACCTTAGCGAGAAGGTCGCTTATTTTCTTTTTTGGCAGTGGATTGGCCACCCCCAATTTTAGTGTAGAGGGCTTTAGATCATAGGATTGCACAGCCTCCTGAAAATAGTTCCAGGTCACTCCCGCAGCGATGACCCCTATTCTGCTTTCATTGAGAATGAGAGGATTAAGGTCATCCGTCAGCTCCCCGAACCGCTCTAAGGCCATGAGGGTATCATTGTGCTGCTGCACGCAGGCCAGAGGTCCAGCCTTGGCGAATTTTGCAATATTGAATTCAAATGAGGGTCTTCGTTTTATTGATTCAATCTCTCCTATGGTCACCATTTCAGAGGTGTTGGCCAAAATGGTTGTCCCCAGAATCATTACAGGGCGTTCAATCTTTTCAGAAAGCTCAAAGGCATATCGCGTAAAATCCAGTGCCTCCTGGGGTGTTGCCGGTGTAAGCATAGGGGCCACCCCCAAGTATGCATAATACCGTGAGTCCTGTTCCACCATGCCATAGTAGACGTTGGGATCATCGGCGACATAGAGCACAAGACCTCCCTTGACGCCACTATACTGAACGGAAAGAAAGGCGTCCGAGGCAACGTTGAGCCCTGACATTTTCATAGTGACCAGACTCCTTAGCCCGGCCCAGGAAACGCCGGTGGCAAGCTCAAAGGCCACTTTTTCATTAATTGCCCACTCCACACGGAACCCTTTATCGGGAAGACGAAGAAGTGTCTCAATGACATAGGTGCTCGGTGTCCCGGGGTAACCCGTCACCAGGGCAACACCTCCCTCAATGGCCGCACGGGCAATGGCCTGGTTTCCCGAAAAAAACTGAGCTGTTTCGACAACCTGTTTCCTGGTCTTATTCATCTTACGGGTTCTTATCTCCTGTTTTGGACTGCTCTACTAATGGCCATGATAATTTTTCCGTAGTTTATAAATAATGGATTTATTAATGAGTCTGTCGATTAACGGTCTTTTCGAACAATCTCTGCGCTTGCCCCGCCTGTCGAAAATGCCGCAACGCGGTGCCCTGTTCAATTCCGGATAAATCAACAGTCTCATTGATACGAAAGAATAAAACAAAGATGATTATATGGCAACCATAATCGACATACGTCGGGTATAATAAATTTGTGACTCCAAAGAGGTACTTACCTATTGACAATACCCTTGAAGCAAAGTAATCGCAATGCAATATGAAAACAAAACATGAAATGCCTTTGCTGAAAGATCATCATACTCATCCGTCAATTTATGCTGTCTTAAGCAACTGTATTAACATAAGCTCTATTAAAGATAAACAAGAAGCATTGTTATTGATTGAAAATAGTAAAGACGAAATCTCAGTGATTCTCGGCTGGAATAATAGTTTTTACTGTTTTGAAGATGAGGAATTAGATAATTTGCCGCCTGTAGTTATTTGTAATATTTCATTGCATAGTTTTCTGATAAATAAATCTGCTCGAGAAACCCTGTATCATTCATATGAAGATATAATTACCCATATCGACGATAGCCAGTGGGTAGAAAGGAATCTATATACGATCTTAAAATTCATCGCCGGCATCAAGCGAAGCGACTACCGGCTTTTCAAATCATTCTTTGATAATGACCTCTTAAAAAGCGGAATCTGGTATGCAGAGGACATGCTTTTACCGAATAAAGAAATCCTTAATAATTTTCAGCGAATAGGATATTTAGAAAGAACTAAGTTTTGGGCAGATATAGAAACGATCAATTCTTTAAATTCAGAAGAAAAACATCTCATTCATGGAATAAAAATATTCACCGACGGTGCAATAGGAGCTAAGACAGCAGCAATAAGGGAGTGTTTTCTTACAGGAGAGAAAGGAATATTAATATATTCAGATAAACAATTATTCATTGCACTTACTAAGTTGAGTAAGTTTGACAAACCTATTGCCATACATGCAATTGGTGATCTTGCTACTGATCAGACAATTAGAGTCCTGACCAATATTTACAATTCAGAAGGCTGCATTCCACAGATACGTATTGAGCATTGTCAATTCATTTCAAAGGAAAATGCAGAAAAAGCAAAATCTCTTGGAATAGTCTTGTCCATGCAACCCAATTTTACCAATGACTCTCTTCAATATACAGATAGATTGCCGGTAAAATATTGCCGGATTAATAACCCCTTTCGGATGCTTATCGACGAAGCAGGGTATATTACAGGAGAGGATTTGGTTTTTGGATCAGACGGTATGCCTCACGGAATTAATTATGCCTTAAAACAGGGTTTATTTCCTCCATTTAAAAATCAGGCCTTAACTCTAAAAGAATTTATTGCCGGATATTGTATGCCGGATAAAAAACACGGCTATATTGAGGTAGAAATCGATAATAAGCAGCAAAGCATTAAGACAAAAATTGTGTCAGAGTATCCGGGCTCCCTCCTTCCTTCCCAAGTAGTGCCCGATCTAAAACCGGTTTATTGATAAGGTCTTCCTTATATCTGACCACCTGTTCTCCCTTGTTTGGTACATGAGAACACATGGCAGCGAGCCATTTTGCCGTTGCCCCAAATCTTAAGTTAGAAAATAAAGGTCATCAAGCGAATTCACCTGAATATTGCTGTCATCCGGAAGCCTGCGCCTGGAACGAAGGAATAGGCGGCCATTAATCGTTTTATTATCTTTGTTGGGGTAAGAGGCTATTTTCATTTTCAGTTCCTTAAG
>Ga0233412_10000768_pt1 | contig 17913 bp, 19 predicted proteins | sample Na_anoxic_4_MG_FD_180667 | JGI IMG/M metagenome (GOLD analysis project Ga0233412, IMG submission 180667) | Seawater microbial communities from Saanich Inlet, British Columbia, Canada - Na_anoxic_4_MG | ecosystem: Environmental > Aquatic > Marine > Inlet | place: Canada: British Columbia...
ATCATCTGGGACATACCCCCACTTTCATAATTTTCAATATTTGGTGGAATGAATTCTAATTCTTCAAAAGTTTTATAACTCATTTTACTTATGTAAAAAAAAAAAGTTATTAAATTAATATTAAATCTTCATCTTTATCACCATCAAAAAAAATATGATTTAAATAAACTTTGGCTTTTCCGTTCTTAGTTTTTTCAACAAGGTCCTGTAAAATTTCCATAAAATCACTTTTTTCACTTAGACCTTTTAAACAATTTGCATGCTCCTTTTTTTCAACACGTTTTTGTTTATAAACAATCTTTATTCCATTCTCGGTTAATTCTTTGAATTTTGAACTTTTTTGAATATTTTTATATTCCTCATAGGTTCCGGATAATGTTAATTTTATTTCATCATTTTCATTTCCTTTTCCTTTTGTTAAATTTTCCATTTTAATTTCATCAAAATTTAAAACTTCGTCATAAACAATTTTCTTCCGGGGTAATCCTAAATCAATTTCATATATACATTCAAAAAAATTTGTTGGAACCTCCTCAGGAATGTTTAAAAAAGCAATGATATTTTTACTACTTTCACCAAAAGCATGTTGCATTGAAGCTCCGGGATAATAAATATTTCCTCCTATCTTTTGATTACTGTGAATATGTCCGGATATAACAAATGGGAGATTTTCATTCCACGGATCCCCTTCTTCAGAAATAATTGCACCCATCTTACACCCTCTAAATTCCTGATGAGCAAAAATTATATCGGATTTTTCCCATTCCCCTTTAATTGTATTTAACGCATCTACAAATTTGCCTGGGGGAACATACGGACAAAAACAAAACCTGAAACCTTCGATTAACAAAAAATCTGGTTTATCAATAACAATCAAATTTTCCCAAGATTTTAAACTATTCATCCAATGGTTACTATTTAAATATTGTTTATTATTTAACATATCGTGATTTCCAACTAGAACATATGTCAAAGAAATACTTGAAAGTGCTTTTAAAAACTCAGTTGCACGATTCAAGGGCGTGATATGTAGTCGTTCGTGTTCATCTAAAACGTCACCAAGGCAAATTATAAGATCTGGAGGATCTTTTTCAAGTTTTTCAAGCAATTTTTGAGTAAAAAGATCAACATTTTGAATATTACTAATTTTAAAATGAGGATCTCCAATAATACATATTTTTAGCATTTTAATCAAATTGTAAAGTTTTTAATTTGGTTTCATAATTTTCAATTTTAAAATTATGAAAAAAATTTTATATTCCAATTCCGCCATTCCCATTCAAATTTTTCAAAGGACATGTTTTGCATAAATTTCCCATCCCGCTTGGATCAAAAACGTCTGTGGCTGCAAGAGTCTGCTCAACTTTAACACCAGGGGTTAGATAATTAGCATAATTATAATAATTACTTGGTTGTTTGTTCGAATCGTCGTCACAGTTCGAAATATTTGCAACATTTATGATTGGCATTTTCAAATTATTAACATCCACTTTATTAAAATTGTCAAAATTATCGTAATTTTCAATTACTGTGTCACCTCCCATCATTTTATTTTGTTCAGGGGTGCATAAACCGGAATCCGAATAAACATAATCATTAGTATCCTTTCCACAGCAAGGAATATAATCGCGTGAGTATGAATTTATTGTCATTGGAAATTGTCCATATGGTCCAATGCCGGTATAACCTTTACCGCAACATCCGCCTGCACATCTTAAAGTTTCATTTTCACCGATTGTTAATCCAGTTTCAACGCCAAGTTCCATACATGTTTTTTTACCTGGACTTACATTAAATAGAACTCCATTTGCAAAATTTTCGGATGAATTTCCACAAGACATAGATAAAAGGGCAAGAATTCCCAATAATATTCCGGTTATCACCAAACTAGTAAATAATTTAACTGAATTTACACCACCTGGATATTTAATCTTTTTTTTATTAATTTTAGAATTTACCATTAATCCAATAAAAACAAGAATTAATGCAGAAACTCCAAAAATTACATATTTAATTGCAAGATTCATTTTAATTATAAAATAAAAAAGTTAAAACAAAATAAATTTATGGAATATAAAATTATTACATATTCAGAGAATTTATTCGTAGTTTTTCTTCGTTTGTCGGTAGTAAACAATAATATTTGTTGATAAAATATGCAACGCAAAATTGACAAACAAATAAAAATCCCGAAATAACTACATCAATCGAAACTGTTTCATTATTTTTACCACGTGTTGAATCTTGGGAATTAAATTTATTAATTTCCTGAAGCCAATAAGTAAAAATTAAAAATCTTCCAAGTACTTGAAAATATTGATAAAAGACGTAACAACACATTAAAGATTTCCTATGATTTACTGTTGATAAATACCCTCCAATGGAAACGACAAAAAAAATAAACGCGTAGATATACCCAAAAATTAAATAATAGAACGAAATTACACAATCGAAAAAGCAAACTATCCGAACTGAACAAGTCATTTTATCAATTTCAACTGCTTTAGCAATCAAGTCGGGAGGAATAAAATATAGATTATTTTCGCTTTCATCTCCTACGATTAATACATATGGATTATTTATAAATAATGGGGTTCTATTTGAATTAACTAAAATACTTGTTCTTTCACTCATTCAATCTTTTAATAAAAAAAATTATATTATTTAATTAACTTAAAAAAGTTAATTAATGAACGAAGAAATTTCGTCAACTAAAGAAATTATTCGATGGAATTTAAAAACAAAAAAAACAATAAAATCTTTGGGAGAAATGGCTCTTGGGTATAAATGGATGCACGCACGGGCGTCACAAAAATATAACTCCACATATAACAACATTATGTATATTAGTATTGCAATTGGACCAATTGCTGGAGTTTTAACTGGTATAAATTCATTTATGGAAAGTACTTTTATATTTCCAATAATTATAACAGTAATTTCATTTTTATCATCCACTTTAATTGCAATTATAAAGTTTGGAAATTACGAAGAAAAATGTAATTGTCATCGAGAAGCCTCTGGTAAATATACTTCTTTGGCTAACAACGCAAGAATCCAATTATCTTTGGATGATTCAAAAAAAGAAAATCCAGATGATTATATATCTTATTATACAAAATCTTACTCAGATTTATACGAGAGTAGTCCACTAATATTAAGTGGGATTAAAGAAGAATATAAAGTCTACGCTAAGAGTATTAATCGCATAGTTCCTGACGAAGTAGGAATTATTTTCGATGTTTCAGAATTTGAAGATGATGAGAAAGAAGTTGAAAATCTTAAGAATGCACCGATGTATTTAAATGTAGGACGAATTCAAAAGCAGATGCAAGATGAAGAAAATTTATATAAAAAATACACATGTATAATCGATAGTAAAGGGAATGAAGTTTGTCTTCCTTTACAAGATGATTCCAAAAATTTCGAATTAAAAACATTTGATTTAGGCGGGGTGAGTAATCGAGATTATAAGAAAACCGAACTTGTAAAATATAGTATAAAAGCAATGAAACAACAAATTACAAAAAATAAAAATATATCGTAAATAAAAATATATCGTAAATAAAAATGGCAAGAAGTCGACATGTGAAAAAAAGTTTAACAGTAAAAGACTTAAAAGCTTTATGTAAACAAAAAGGAATAAAAGGTTACTCTTCTTGGAATAAAGAGAAACTTGAAAACGAATGTTTAAATTCCAGACGTCAACCCAGGAGAAATATGAGGAACAGTGTAAAAAGAAGATCCCGACGTTATCCGAAGAGAAGTATACGGAGAAGTTCAAGAACTTCTCGGAAAAGGGGTCAGCGTAGAAATTCACGAAGAAGTAAAAGAAATTCACTGGTTAAAATAGACACAAAAAAAGGTTATTGCCCTATTTGCATGGAAGATAATATTGATGTTGTGGTTGGGAAATGTGAACATGCAATTGCGTGTAAAGATTGTTACAAAGAAATGCTTAAAAATCCCAATCCGAAGGGTGAAATTTTATGCCCTCAGTGTAGAAAAATTATTGATGTAATTTCACCGCCAAAACAACAAAAAGTTGGAAGAAATCCTCAAGGTGGTGGTGGTGGTCAAGGGGGTTCTCCACCCCAATTCCGATTACAGCGATTAGTTGGAAGTTTATGGCCATTACAAAATATTTTATTCCTTTCGTTACTATGTGCAAATAATAAGATGGATATGAAAAAAGGTTCGAGGGTAGCAGATGGAACGAAAGTTGTTAAAGCATCTTACCGAAATTTCTACACAAAAATTTCTTTTATTTATGGTAAAGTGTTGGGTTATATAAATGCTCCAGGTGATATTAATATAAAAGTTTTTCCTCCGGATTTTCCGTCTGGATATGCTGGCGCGGAGGATCAAACTCCATTCGGAGTAAATTGGAATTTTTTATCGGAGGCAACAGAAAACAATCGTTTGGTTCATACCAATAATATATTAATTAATTTCAAAAAATGGTTAAATAATGAGTTGGATACTGGAGCGGTGATGATTCAAATGCAGAAAATTGTTGATGCGCTACCAAATGATATTTTTGTAATTCAGGAAAAATATAAAAAAGATGATTTGAAACTTTCAAAAATACTTTCTGGAAATCTTAAAGAATGGCTTCATGGGGATAAACCGCTAGTAACAAATGTAAATGATTTGGTGAATCTTTTATTTGCTAGAAATCCCATGACAAGTTATGGCCGAGCCAGAATTGTTCTTGAATTTTTAATGGAAAAGAATATAATTATCAAAGATTTACCGCGGGTCTCAAAAGAGTTTGTTGAAAACCTACTAAAGGATTTAATTCAAACTTTTTAAAAAATAATTACTAAAAACTCCAAAGAAAAAAATTTAATTAAATTTTAAATTTAGTAAAAATTTAATTACAAACCCAGTTTGTGTAACTGATTTCCATCAACCTTAATAGGTTTTCGGTTTTCAGGAAGTTTAGTAACTCGTGTACCACAGGCAACTGCGTTACTTGATCGACCATTTGCCGGATAGGAATTATCGGGACTTGTGAAAGAAGCCAGGTGCGGAACCGGGTTTTGAAAATAAGCCCCCGCTCCTCCAATTGGCTGAACACGCATGGGAACATTATTCCCATAATTTACAGGATGTGAACTAACAGGTCCTGGATAATTTTCAACTACAGGACCATGAGGACCATGAGGGCCATGAGGACCATGAGGGCCATGATGCCCTTGGTTGGCTTCCAAAACACCGTCACATTTTCGATAACTTTGAACGGAACAGTTTTTATTATAAGCTTTATCATATGAAAAATGATCGTTTCCACTAACAACGCCTCCGTGAGTTAGGCTTTCATTCCCAAGGTCCTGAGAAACTAAAACAAGTTCAGGATCCATTTTGTATATTTGGGATTCCGCACAAAGACCTTGATCAAGGTCATGAACCCGTCTATATCCTGAATAACATGGCGCCATTAATTCTGCGTGTCTGGAAGTATTATTTTTTTTTGAATGTGGCATTTTAATTATGATAACATAATTTTTATTTTTATTTTAATTTTTATTTAACAATTTTCAATCCGAGTATAATTGCATAAATTATAAACGGTTGAATTACCCACGGTTCTTGAATTTGAATGATTCCATTTGCAGGAATTGGCATCAATGGAGCCCATGAAATTTCTTTCCCTTTTACTTTTTTATAAACAATACCAGTTACTAATAAATTTTGGATAATTCCAATACTGAAAATAATTCCAAATGCTTTCCAATCCCATTTCTTGAATGCTTTCGGTCCACATAACTTTAACGCAGTGTAAATTTGAAGAACTCCCATCAAACCATCCCCAAGACTCATTAAAATCATATTTACAGTATTATTATTATGTTTTTCGCGTTCTTCTGTTGACAGTCCATTAACAAGTCCATAACTCATCCACATTTCCCAAGTAATTAAACAAAGTGTAAAATTGATTAAGAATACATATAGAGTCCACATTGGTAATTTTTTCATTACAAGCATCAAAACAAATGCAAATAATAAAATCCCGATAATCGAGCCTAAAATTTCGTTTGCCATTATTCTTTTATGTTGTTTGAAAATTTTTATTTTTTAAAATTTAACTGAAACAGTCTTGTGCATTACATTTGGAAGGATCTGAGCAACAGGTTGTACATGCCGCACAGTTTTGGGGATCCAAGTTTTGTGATGTTTTAGGTGGATCCGTTAACTGAATGGAAATTTTTTTCGAGGGAACGGTTTTCTCAAAAACCGTTTGTTCCTTAGTCGTTATATTTACAGTAAATATATCATTATTTGGGTTGTAATCCAAATTTGTTATTGTTCCAAGTTTTTGAGTTACCGTTTGTGAGCATTCCCCATAAACAAATGAAAAATTAACAAAATACTTATTCGGATTTTTACTAATAATAAGAGTATAAAATATTTGGCATGATCCTTTGAACGTTTCTGGATCTCCCAATGACGGATTTGCTAGATTACAAAATTTTGCATCCCCAATATAAATAGTATTTCCAAGTTCAGCAGTGCATTTTTTTACTGGCGGGCTATCAAAAATTATCGCAAAAGCGGCTTGTGTTTGAAGTCCAAAAACGTTGGACACGTCGGCAAATCCTCCATAAATTAAAGGTTCGTATGAACTTGCCTTTGCGAATTTGTCTTCTAACGGAACATTATCAAATTTTTCTCCACATGGTCCGCATTGTTGACAAGGAGGGGGACAGATATTTGAATTGGATTTTCCTAATAAAATCAAAGTTATAAATGCAATACATAAGCATAATAAAATAAGAATAAATACCAACCATGGAACTAATTTAGTCTTCTTTAGTTTGAAATTTTTAGTATTTTCCATTTTAATACTAAAAATAATTTTATATTTTTTTATTTTATATTTTATATTTTATTTGGCCGTGGGTAGAAAGTGATGCTGGATATGCTTTTGGAGCGAATAATAAGTAAGAGGAGGTTGACTTTCATCATCCGTGAGTTTTAGAAGATCGCGCAGTTCGTCATTCGGGCGAATGTTTCTACGATCCGAAGGATTTTGTAAATCCTTCTCACGAATATAGTTACAAATAAACTTTGTTACATCAACACGAGAAGCCGGAGCTTCTGGATCCCATCCAGTAAAATCCGACATTTCCCTGCTAATTTTAACAGGTTTCATAAATCCTGAACTACTATTCTTAGGACGATTACTTGGCTTCTTATTCTTCATTACCTTGTTTGCATCATTCTTCATAATACGAAGCTTCTTGATAAGAGCTTTTAGAAGCTTGACATTTACGGTTTTCTTCTTTTTATCAGTCTCACTCTTTGCCGAAGCAATCTCGTTATCAAGTTCGACTACCATAGCATCTAGACTTTCAAAAAATGTTTCTCTTGTTACCTCACGTCGGACCAGCTTCTTGGTTGGTTCGGCATTAGCTGGTTCATCCCCATTGGTTTCTTTTGAAACTTTGGGTTTGGATTTTTTAGGCTTTTCTACTTCGGTTTCTACAGGAGTTTGAACAGTTTCAACAACATCAACGATAGGTTCTTCCTCCGGTTTAGGCTTTGAAGATTTCTTCTTCTTATCTGACGATTTGGTTCGGCTCTTTGACTTTGGCATTTTTAATTGTACTTTCCAGTCTTTAAATCTTAATATTCAAAATTGTAGTGTATTTCACCTTAATTAAAATTTAAAAATAACAAATAATTCTTAGTATTTAATCATTAGTTTATATTCAAATGGATATATATATATTATTTGAAATAATATATATATATAAAATAAAGAATTTACCATAATTAAAAAGACATAAATGGAAGATTGTCAAGAAGTAATTTCAAGATTAAAATTCTTGTCCAAGATTAGCAAAGGAGAAAAGATAAATGTAAATAAACTTATGTTACAGACTGAAGGGATTGTCACAGCTGTATCTCGTTCAATTTGGAATACAGATAATAGACAAAATGCAATTTCTTTTATTCAAAATACAATTTCTCAAAGTATAACTTTAATATTCAAATATGCAAAATCTGAAAGAGAGTCCGAACAAATTTTAGCAAAGGAGATGGTAAAAGATTTAAAACAATCCAAACTGGGAATTTTAAATCTTAAAACTGCATATAGCGGTGATACAATGTTTTGTTGTACAATAGATACATTTGTTCAAAATATTGATGCAAAATTACAAGAATATTCAACCACACTTCCAGATTTATTCAAGGACGATAATGAAACATCTTCCTAAAAATCTTCCACAAGAATAATTTCGGTTCGATTTTCCTTTGAAGATACTTGCGAGGCTAATTGATATTCGGTGACACGTTTTTCAAAAAAATTAGTTTTTCCATCAAGTCCGAGAGTGTCCATAAATGGAAACGGATTCGTTGAATTATATAATTTTTCATATCCAAGTTGTGTCAGTAGCCTATCAGCGACAAATTTAATATATTGAATCATTAATTCACTATTCATTCCAATTAATTTACATGGTAACGATTCAGTGATAAAATTTGTTTCAATTTTAACTGCCTCTTTGAACATTTCTTGAACTACTTTTTTATCAATTTTTTTTGAAATATATCCATAGAGAAGAATAGCAAAATCCGTATGCATTCCTTCATCTCTTGAAATTAATTCATTACTCGTTCCAAGAGCTTTCGTCATAATTCCACGATTTTTTAACCAAAAAATCGCACAAAAACTTCCGCTAAAAAATAAACCTTCTACAATTGCAAAAGCAATTAATCTCTGGGCAAAAGGAGATTTTTTAGTATCCATCCATTTAATCGCCCATACCGCCTTTTGTTTAACACATGGAATGGTATCAATGGCGTTAAATAACTTATTTTTCTTTGTTTTATCTTTAATAAACGTATCGATTAGCAATGAATAAACTTCGGAATGAATATTTTCAATCATTCCTTGGAAACTATAAAAACATCTAACTTCAGGAATTTGAATTTCACTGCAAAAATTTGAAATTAAATTTTCCAAAACGATTCCGTCACTTCCGGCAAAAAATCCTAAAATATTTTCAATAAAATATCTTTCATCGTCCGTCAATTTTCCCCAATCGTTTAGGTCAGCCGGATAATCAATTTCCTGCGCGGTCCAAAAAGCACTTTTGTGGATTTCATACGCTTTCCAAATTTCAGGATATTTAATCGGAAATAAAACGAATCGTGTATTATCTTCTTGCAGCAATAATTCTGTTGACATTTTTAATAATAGATTTTTAAATTATTATTTTAATTTCATTTTTAAATTAAAATAATTAAAATTAACCCACCTATAAATCCAGTTCCTAAAAAAACCATACAGACCAAGCACATATATTGATAAAAACCAAAATCATTATTTACGTCAATATGAATTGACGGAGAACTTGCCTCTCGACTGATTCGTCTAATTTCACGGTTTTCTGTGAACACACCAAAATTATTTTTTTCTAAAATTGCTTGGCGACAAAATGGGCAAATCATGGAAGCTAATTTTTCGAAACAAATTACGCAAATTCGATGTTTACAAGGAAGATATTTCCATTCAACTGAATCATCTTTATTATCTATTTTTTCAAAACAAATTCCACAATTTTCTTCATACATATTTACTTTAAATTTTTTATTTTTAAACTTTTTACTTTTTCCCTTTTCCATTTTTACCTCTCCTCATTCCGATCGCCATTCCAATAATTACTAATAATAATGGAACTCCAACGGATAAACCAACTAAAAGCATAGAATCCCCGCATTGTCCAACTTTGCATTTACAAGAGGAATCGCAAAATTTAACCGGGATTTGAGATGATGGGAAATCCGACGCGGTTCCCCATCCATTTGATCTCAGTAAATGGGACAAATTAACCGGAGTTACTGAATTTGCATCTCCTGATACCCCTGATGTATTTAACATTACAGAACTTGGAGTTACCGAAACCAAAGTTTTTTGATTACTTCCATCTGTATTTTCAACCACAACTTTGTTCTCATGAACAGCAACCTTATGATGGGAATTTTGTGTCGGAGGTGACGGTGGCGAAGGCTGGGGTTGATGAGGTGGCTCCTGACATTCTAGAATGCATTTTTCTTGGTTGGAATCGTTCTGACATGATTGATCATCTTTGAAAGCTGTTTCTGGACAACATTTATCGGTTGTTTTTTCATCGGCAATATATTCACATACACCTTGGGAACATGATATTTTCGTTTTACAAGTGTGCTCCATAATTTATTTATATATTTATTACTACAAAATATAAAAATTTTAAAAAATCGCTGTAAAATTCCAGCCAAGTTTCTCAAATAAAGTTTTACAAATATCATCATGAAATGATTGTCGATCCGTGGTTTTTAATATATTGAAATCTTCTTTTCGACAAGGATATTTATGCCTTCGTAAAAGTTGGAAAAGTACGTATTGCGTATTTATGAAATTTTTCCTTTCAATTTTTCTATCCTTTCTATAAATTTGATCATATAAATTTGTTAAGATATCAAAGTCTTGCATTAAACTCGGCTCCAATTGGCTAATATCGTCAGGCTTTACCCCAGTAAGGTTATAATGTATCAATGTAAGGTCCTCATAGTGCTTAGAGTTGCCGGTGTCCTTGAGAAATAGATAAATATGATCTTTTGTAATTTTCTTAAAACGTTCTTCTTTTGGAGTTTTCGGCGTTCCAATTAAAAGGCGGTGTAGGTCAAATTGTTCGATTAAATTTTTATAAATTTGAGCGTCAACAGTTGCGTTTTGTTTTCCCTGGAATTGGTTTATACAATCGCGGAAATGAATTTTCGGATCATATGTGTATTTGGTTGTAATATTTACACGTTCTGTATCTTTGTATGAAGAGAAATGGTGTAACATTTCAAAAATTCCACCGCATTTTGTGCAAATATAATTGGAATCCACGATATCAAATTTTTTACTTTGACAATTTTCGCATATAATTTTAGGAATAGAATAAGTTTCAGTTTTTTTAACAACAAATTTATTAAAGTCAAGAGGAACGAATTCAGTATATTTTTTTGCGATTTTTAAATATTGAGAAATAATTGCATTCTTTTGGGAAAATGAATCGGAAGTCTTTTTTTTCCCCATAAAACTCAACTCGACGGGATTTTTAAGATGAATTTTGTAATCTGAAATGAATTTAGAACTTTCCATAATATAAAAATTATATGAACGGTTTTTGGAAATATCATCAATTAATTCTTCAAGATTTACACATTCATTTTTCAATCTACTTTGAGTATTAATCGAAACATTACCGGTTTTTAAGATTTTCTTAAGATTTTCTAACTTTTTTGTGTAAATTTCAAGGTTAGAATCCCGATTTTCAAAATACTCAAGAATTTTATCATTTATTTGCAAAATATCACATTCCATTCTTATTTTACAAAAACAAAAAACTGTTTAAAAAGGTTTTTGGTTTTTGGAAAAAAAATTAGGAGCGAATTGCTATATTCATAAAATTTTTTGATTTAAAAATATCTTGATGTATTAAAAAAAACAATGAGTGTACAATCGCAATCGTCTTGTTCAGTTTTAAATGGACAAAATATAACTTCAGGTTTTATCGACCTAGCCACTTATGACGAACTTGAAAAAAGTCTGTACGGTGGTCTTAAGTCCACTTCATATTTTGTAAGAGAAACTCGAAAATCCACCTGGTTCACACAAATCCCCGTTGTATTGCAACGAAGCAGTGGATGCCCTGATTTTGGTGAAGAATTTTCAGTCTCTGTTTCACGGGCAGGAGATTACCTTCTTGACACCTGGCTTCGTTTGACAACTCCGGTTATTAGTTCGTTAAGCGCTGGGTCGGACCAAACGGGTGCAGTTATTTCAGGTGGTTTACTGTTTGCCTGGACAAATAATTTAATGCATAACTTGATAGTTGAAGCGTGTATTACCTTTAACGATCTCGTCGCGGCGCGTTTTGATAAGTACTTTTTAGATTTCTGGACTGCTTTTACGGTCCCCGGTTCAAAAAAATCCGCTTATAATTCCATGATTGGTAATATTTCCGAACTTACCGTTCCGAGTGCATATCTTCCGTCAAGAACATTAAATTTACCACTTCCATTTTTCTATTCCCGTGATAGTGGGGTAGCCCTGCCAACAGCTGCACTTCCCTATAATGATATTCGTATTTCACTTACATTTAATAGCATGGAGAACATATTGGGTACCTTCGTGCCTACACCAACAGGAAATGGAAGTTCGGAAATGGTTTGCACGCCTTTAAGTGCAGTTTCAAATGCAACCACTTTTAACGAATTAACTAGTTCCGACAATGTCTTGGCTCCTGATTGTATTGTCCAGGGAATTAAAAACGCCCAGGTATGGGCCAATTATGCCATCGTTTCAAATGACGAACGTAAGAGAATGGCTTGTGCTCCTAGAGATATCTTAATTGAACAAGTTCAAACGGCCCCTGTTCGTGACTATAACCCGGTCGCGAATGGAACATCGCAGTATGATGTTCGTTTCTCCCATGCAATTAAATTATTATTATTTGGAGCTCGTAATATTACATGCCCTCAACAGGGTTCAAATTATTCTTCAATGTCAAATACTTATGTCCGAAATGAATCAGCAACGCGATTAGAAGTATTACAAAAGAACAGTTTACCGAATCTCAATGGTGGTTTAGCTCTTCCACCTGCTGTTGTGGAAGTAAAACAACAAGAAATCGGGGATTATGAATTAGCATCCGTTGATGGAACTTCGGGTGTAAACAGCAATTTCGCCCCAAGTGTTGTTTATCAGGGTCCAAATTCCTATCAAAATGATGGTTACAATGGTCTAAGTGCGGGTTTGGATAACACGAATTGTAAATATCTTGATCCGGTTGGGCGTGTTTCTTTACTGTACGAAAACACTTACCGTTTAGCGAGTATGGTTAACGACTATTTTAGCTTAGTTGATGCTTTCTATGATGCTCCAACAGCTCCTAGTAATGATTATGGTGCTCCGTTGAGTGTTTCTGGTGCACAATCGGCTGGTTATCACATGTATTCATATTCCCTTGATTTTATTTGCTTAGATCCCATGGGTTCAACCAACTTTGGAAAACTTACGAATGTGAGTATGAATGTTGCACATTCGGCGGCTGCTGTAAATTCGGCGGCGTCTGTAGCTGACGGTGGATGTGCGCAGAAATTCCAGTTTATGGTTCTTGGAGTAAATAATAACATTATCCGCGTGTCGGGTGGTGCATTAGGATTCCCAGTTCTATAAACAAAGTTTTTGGTTATAATAAAAATTCTCAAATTGTCAAAAAATTTTAGGAGCAAAATTGCTATTATTAATAAAATTTTTTGATTTAAAAATATCTTGTAATATTAAAAAAACATCATGTCAGGAACTATATGTACATCCAATGTAACGTCAGGATTTATCGATCTTGCTACGTACGATGAAATTGAAAAATATCTTTACGGGGGTTTGAAATCATGCGCGTATTTTGTTCGCGAGACCAAGAAATCTACCTGGTTCACCCAAGTGCCAGTATGCTTACAAAAATGTAACGGGGCTGTAGATTTCGGAAAAGAAGCTTCCTTTACAATTTCCCGCGCTGGAGATTATCTTTTAAACACCTGGTTACGTGTTACACTTCCAAGTATCTCGGTTGCTTTTAGTTCTGCCGTTTCTGTCTCATGTGTTGCCATGTGGACCCCAAACCTTATGCATAATTTGATCCGTGAAGCAACCGTTACTGCCAATGACCTTGTTGTTAATCGTTTTGATAATTATTTCTTAGATTTCTGGGCCGCGTTTACCGTTCCAAAATCTAAAGCCGCGGGTTATAATTTTATGATCGGAAATCAAACCGCGTTAACAACACCCCAGGTTTTTATACCCCAGCAGAGTCTTAACTTACCATTACCTTTCTTCTTTTCAAGAGATTCAGGGGTCTCTCTTCCCACGGCGGCTCTTCCTTATAATGATCTAAAGATTAATCTTTGCTTAGCTCCAATGGAAGATTTAGTAACTGTTTTTGAATTCGACGGAGCCCCGGGCGCCGCAACCTCACAGGTTTTATGTAAAAATTTAAATAATGCAAATTGTGTAATTGAAGTTAACGGACAGACGAATTCATCGGCTCGTTCTTTAATTAATTCTAATTTATGGGCAAATTATGCGATTGTATCGAACGATGAAAGAAAACGCATGGGATGTGGCCCAAGAGATGTTCTTATTGAACAACCATATAAATTCCCAGCTCAAGATTATATCCCGGATGTTGTTGGTGGTAATGTTTCTTATGATTTACGTTTCTCACATGCAGTAAAAGCCTTATTCTTTGCCGTAAGAAATACAACTTGTAAAACATTATGGTCACATTACGGCACTGGTCCCGCAAATGTTGATTATGGATCACGGGCGGTCCCCTCCGATCCCCTTGTTGGATATTCAGGACAGGTACCTGGAGAAGGTTTTAGTTACAACAATGGACGTTCTCAAGTTCTCCCTCCCACTCTCTTAAAACAATGCAATCGCAGTTACTTGTACGCAGTGGATCATGATCCAGTTGCCGCGGCTTCTCTTCTTTATGAAAATACTGCACGTCTTGCGAATATGGGTGGATTGGATTATTATGGTCAAGTTCAACCTTATTACCATGGTGGTGCGGCTCCCAATGCTGGAAACATTTGGTCTCCATTAAGTTCTGTTACTAAAGATTCTTTAAGCACTGGCGGGGCAAGCCGAGTCGGTCTTCATATGTACTCATATTCGTTAGACTTTTTGTGTCTGGATCCAATGGGTTCAACCAATTATGGCAAATTAACAAATGTCAGTTTGAATCTTGTATTTTCGGATGCCGCTGTTGCGTCTCACAACGAGGGATGGTACCAGCCAATGGCCAGAGGTAATTCTACAGACGGAAATAATACTATTCAGACTTATCAGTTTGTTTGTAGCTCAGTTGCTAATAATATCGTTCGTTATTCGGGTGGTGCTCTTGGTTTCCCAGTGTTATAAATTTAATCGTAGGAAGGGAATTTGATTTCAGAAAAATAAATTGTCAAAAAATTTTAGGAGCAAAATTGCTATTATTAATAAAATTTTTTGATTTAAAAATATCTTGTAATATTAAAAAACAATCATGTCAGGAAATATATGTAGTTCAAATGTAACGGCTGGATTTATCGATCTTGCTACTTTTGATGAAATTGAAAAATATTTATACGGCGGAAAATACGCCACTTCCTATTTCGTTCGCGAAACTAAGAAATCAACCTGGTTTACTCAAGTTCCCGTCGTTTTAACGCGTGCTAGTGGTCAATGCGGATGGGGTCAAGAATGGTCTGTTAACATTTCACGCGCTGGTGATTATCTCACTGATACATGGCTTGCCGTTGAAATCGGTGATGTTAGTGTTGCTAAAGCTGAAGATGGGATTTCGCTAGCGCTTCTTAAATGGACGCCAAATCTGTTACACAACCTTGTTGCGGAATGCTGTGTAACTTTTAATGATCTGGTGGCTGCTCGTTTTGATAGTTTCCATCTAGATTTCTGGTCCGCTTTCACCGTACCTGCTGAAAAAGCGGGTATTTATAATACGATGATTGGAAATTCTGGCCCCGTTCAATTACCTGCAAATATGGTCGTCGGAAGTACATTATACGGTGGCAGATTCTACTTACCTCTTCCATTTTTCTTCTCTAGAGATTCTGGTGTTGCTCTACCCACAGCGGCCCTTCCTTATAATGAAATGCGAATTAATTTTTCATTCCGAGATTGGTCGGATTTAATTACGAGATTCAATATAAAGACCTTTTCCAGTTCCAGTTTAGGAACTACTGAATGTGTGGCGGCAACTGCGACTGATTTCCTAAATGGCAAGGGTCCTCAGCTAAGGTCAGCCCAGGTATGGGCGAATTATGCTATTGTTTCTAACGATGAACGTAAAAGAATGGCATGTGCTCCCAGAGATATCTTAATCGAGCAAGTTCAAACATCTCCTTATTCCACTTTTAAGACAACCAATATTGATACCAATAATGTATTTGATATTCGTTTTGCACATTCCATCAAAGCATTATTCTTTGCCGTAAGAAATGAATCGTGTCCCACATTCTGGTCCAATTACACAACACGTTCCCCATTTATTGCTTTCCCATTAGGAACCGGGGATGAAGAAATTCCCGCGTACGCAACTGTTTGTGATGCGGCCAAATTAAATTCGTATAACGCGACCGCTCCTGTAAATATTCCCTGCAATGTTCCACATGGTATGTTAGATCCGATGGGTTTCGTTTCACTAAGTTACGAAGGTACCAATCGCTTAAGTCAAATGAGCAATGATTATTTCTCATCCGTCCAACCTTTCTACCACGCTCCCACCATTCCAATGGCGGAAAATTCTTGTGGTCAAGGTGTTGGAAATGGAATTGCCAATGCTTCCGTAACCTCGCAATCATATGTTGTTACACCGCAGTTAACTTCGTCGAACGGCCCTCGTCAGCAAATGGCAACAAGTGCTTTGGCCAAGAATGTTGGTGCTGAAGCTGTCTTAACCACCGGAAATGGGTGTGCTAGTGTCGGCTATCATATGTATTCATATTCATTGGATTTCATTTGCTTGGACCCGATGGGATCCACTAACTTTGGAAAACTAACCAATGTGACTCTTACTTCGACTCCTTCCGACGATGCAGTAAGTATGGGCAATGTTGCTTCGGGGTTGTACACAGGCGATCCTGCAGTTGCAGAAAGATTGCCTGTTTACAGTTCGGCGCAGAAATACGCCTTTGTTCTAACTGCTGTAAATAATAATATTGTTAGAATTTCAGGTGGTGCTTTAGGTTTCCCGGTTCTATAAAAAATTTTATATTAATTTATATAATTTGGATAATCAAATTATATAAATTGTTTTATTCCCATCCGGGAGGACTTCCGAAATTTGTTTTGTATTTTTCCGCTAATCTTACAAGAACATGAATCCATTGCCAGATAACTTCTCGATTTTCTTCGTCTAATGTATCAGAAGTCCATAAATCTTTTATTGCTTTTACGTATTCTTCTTTGTAACCCCCTAAACTATTATAAATGGCATCGTTTTCTAAAAAGAATTTTTCTTCTTTATCAAAAATTTCGTTTCTAAATGGAAGGACTTCTTTAATAAATCTTCCAATTACCATATCAATCGGAATTTTATCTTTTACAAATATTCGAATTAAAACAAATTCGGGAATATTTGTAAATTGTTCAATCAACTCATCAACAAATTTTACCACTTGGTTCTTAAATGTAACTTGCAATTGAAATTCATTCATATTTTATTTAATAAAGTTTTTTCTTTTAACTATCAATTAAAATTCCAATACAACTAAACTGTTTTTTTTCATACCTATATTCTGTCAGTTTAACTTCAATTTTATCCCCAGTGCATAAAATTTTTTCTTTTTTTTCAATTGAATGTAATTTATTCCCTTCTAATCTAAAATTTTTCAAAGTATTTGTCGGAATTAAAATTTTCAAATTTTCAAAAAAGCAAAAAATTCCATGATTGAAAATAACTTGAATTTCTGCGGTTAATTTAACACCCTTTCCTGGTTGGAAAACTATTGCATAAAAACTTATATTTATTTTAATATAATCACTTTTAATTACCGAATCGTGAATGGTAATCGGAAATAAGACCTCAGTTATATAACCAATTGTCTCAAAACTAATTTTTTCATATTTGGTAACAGTTTTTTTTTTAATAATTTCATAAAAATTTTCATTTAACTCAGACGGACTTAAATAAATTTCTCCAATTATTAAATTTTTCTTCATAAAGTTATAAAAATTTAATTTTTATTTTTTATAACTTTCAATTTTTATAACTTTTCCAAATTTATTACAAATTACTAATGTTAGTATACTAAATAAAATTATTACTATTATACTAATTATTCTGTTTAAATGACAAGTGG
>Ga0233412_10000771_pt1 | contig 17862 bp, 18 predicted proteins | sample Na_anoxic_4_MG_FD_180667 | JGI IMG/M metagenome (GOLD analysis project Ga0233412, IMG submission 180667) | Seawater microbial communities from Saanich Inlet, British Columbia, Canada - Na_anoxic_4_MG | ecosystem: Environmental > Aquatic > Marine > Inlet | place: Canada: British Columbia...
GGTTCTAATGTGTTGCCGGAGATAGGGAATACGTTTAAATCGTTTCGGAACTAACGACTCCTTTTATAACAGGGCGGAATTTTCCATGCTACCAAGACTATTAAGCAATAGATGGAAAAGCCAGTTGGATATTTTTCATATTTTATGCTTTAATATGGCAATACGTGGAAAAATGTCCATGATATATGGGTAATAGGTGGAAAGTCTTCTATCTACTGTAACTTTAGGTGCAGGAAAATAAAACGAGCATGAGAAGAAAAACACTTATGGCCTGGAGTAGCGGAAAGGACAGCGCATGGGCATTACATAAATTACAGCAGAATCTTGAAATTGATTTAGTCGGTCTCTTCTGTACGATCAATAAAGAGTCTGATCGTGTAGTCATGCATGATGTAAGAGTTGAGCTTTTGCAAAAACAGGCAAAGAGTATTGGCCTTCCTCTGGAAATAATTGAAATTCCCTATCCATGCAGCAACACCGAATATGACAAAATAATGGAAATATTCGCGGAAAAAGCGAAAAACGACAATGTTGAGTATTTTGCTTTTGGTGATCTATTTCTTAAGGGGGTGCGTAATTATAGAGAAGAAAAATTAAAAGGTACTGGGATTAAGCCTATTTTTCCTATCTGGGGCATACCCACAGATGTATTATCAAGAGAAATGATTCGTAGTGGTTTGAGAACGGTCATAACATGTATAAACCCTAAACAAACACCGAGTGAATTTATCGGAAAGGAGTTTGATGATGACTTTTTGGATTCCTTGCCTAATAATATAGATCCTTGTGGTGAAAATGGTGAGTTCCATAGTTTTGTTTTTGATGGGCCAATGTTTAAAAACAAAATAGAAATACTGATAGGCGATATTGTTCATCGTGACGACTTTTTATTTGTTGACATTTTACCAAAAGCACCTAACGAATAAGGTTAGATTGTGAGAGCGGAGCGAACCACAATCTGACCCGTTTGTTGGACAAGGCTGGCGTAGCAGTATAGGAAATATCTTTAATGATTTAAGCGTATTTATCTACCTCAGGCAACTCATCAGAAACGGCTAACGAATAACAGCAGAAGTATTTATATCAGGAAAGCGTGCAGCACCCGAATCTGTTGCGAAATATCTTTATTCCATTAATGCCCCGGACCATATCATCATGTAAGGTTCCGGGTGCATCAAGTCTTGCATACAAAAAATCTATTCCCTTTATATTATTGAGAACCCACCTTTTGACCGTTAGGTGGTCATCATATTAACCCATTAAATACCCATTTTTCTATCATTGACTATTTAAATATGATATGCCAATTATATTTGAGTTATTTATTCTATTCTTTGCATGCCAGGAACAGCAAGATTAGATGCTCCCTGCGCTACCATCCTTCAAAGCCTTCCCTGTACAGGCAGGTTATTAGGATATCTTACTTAAACACAGGGGTGGGTCAGGTTTGGGCTGACGTTTATATTCTTATCTTTACCACTTGGATCATTAAAACAGAGGGAAAAAATGAGATGCAAATGCACCGAGCACTTGATGATGGGAACTCACAGCTATGATATGGTTTGAGATGGGCAGGGATGAGTAATTCAGAGGATATTATTTATCGGTATTGGGGAAAGGCGCGTTCTGATGATGAAACCGGTCCAGCCTATCATTTGCTACCATACCATTGTTTGGATATGGCGGCGGTGGGATGGCTTTTGCTAAACCCTCAAAAACCACTTTGCCAACGCCTGTCAACACAGCTTGGAGTTAAACCGGCCTGGTTGCGTAATTTTTTCGTTTTCTGTTTGGCTCTTCACGATATGGGTAAATTTTCGAGAGCATTTCAGGGGTTAAAAATAGATCTGTCGGATAATTTGGTTAAAGCCAACCCAGGGATGCCGTACACAGAGCGACACGACACCCTTGGCTTCCGGTTATGGCGGGATAATCTATCCATCCAATTTGAAAAACTACCTTCCAATAACAGAGCATGGCTGAACAAAATTATGCCATGGATGGAGATTGTAACCGGTCATCACGGCATGCCGCCGAAAAAATCAGGTGAGCGAATTTCAAATTTTTTTGAACCGGAAGATGAAAAAGCAGCCTTTCATTTTGCATGTAATGTATACACTTTGTTCCTCTCTGATTTTGTTTATGTTGCCCTGCTCGATAAAACCTTGAAAAAACGATTAAAAACCGTCTCATGGCAACTGGCCGGAATTGCTGTGATGGCGGATTGGCTGGGATCAAACCAGGAGCATTTCAAGTACTACACCAAGCCGGAGGATTTGGTTGACTATTGGCATAAACACGCTTTACCCTCAGCGGAAAATGCGATTCAAGCCATGCCTGCAACACCAGAAATGAGCAGGTTTCAAGGGATAAGCAATCTTTTCCCGTTTATTAAACAATCGACTCCGTTGCAGGAGTACGCAATCAATGAACCGTTAGATGATAAACCACAACTTTTTATTCTCGAAGATGTCACCGGTGCCGGTAAAACAGAAGCCGCTCTGATTCTGACACACCGTTTGTTAAGTGCAGGATTAGCGGATGGATTGTATGTGGCATTACCGACTATGGCCACTGCCAATGCCATGTACCAGAGACTGGGCAAAGTATATCGCCGGTTTTATGGAACCAGTGATTTACCTTCGTTGATATTGGCGCATGGAGCGCGGGAATTATCTAATGCGTTTCGGAAATCAGTATGCCTCCCGGAAGATCAAGCCGAAGACCTGAACTACAAAAACAGCAACGATGAGCGGGAGCAGGAACTAAGCGCCACGGCTTATTGCCATGCGTGGCTGGCTGATAGTCGGAAAAAGGCATTGTTGGCCGATGTCGGCGTTGGCACCCTTGATCAGGCATTGCTGGCTGTATTGCCTGCTCGTCACCAGTCCTTACGACTTCTTGGCCTTGGACGTAAAGTATTGCTGGTCGATGAGGTTCATGCCTATGACAGCTACATGCAGAAACTGCTTGATGCTTTGCTGGAAATGCATGCAAGACAGGGAGGCAGTGTGATTCTGTTGTCGGCCACCTTGCCGCAAAGCATGCGTAAAAATCTAGTTGAAGCTTTCCATCGCGGCCTTGACGATGACCTCTCTGAAATCCGTAGCGATGCTTACCCGTTGGCCACCCATTCACCGGCAGCGGGTGGGTGTGAAAAACATATTGACACCCGCGAAGAAGTCAAACGCACAGTAACGGTCAAACAGTTGAATACAGAAGATGCGGTAATTGGGCAAATTCAGCGGGCTGTGAGCAATGGGCGGTGTGTTTGCTGGATTCGTAATACGGTGAAAGCGGCGCGTGATAGTTATCGAACTTTGACACAATATGAATGGATGGACAAAGATCATTTGCATCTGTTTCACAGTCGTTTTGCCATGGTAGACAGGCAACGAATTGAAGAAGAAACCTTAAAACGATTTGGCGACAAGTCGAATCATGCAGATCGGAAAGGGCGGGTGCTGATTGCCACACAGGTGGTTGAGCAATCACTGGACCTGGATTTTGATGTATTGATTACCGACCTCGCACCGATTGACCTTATCATTCAGCGGGCAGGCCGTTTGCTCCGGCATATTCGAGATGAGCAAGGCAACAGGCTCAGAAAATTGAATGCGAAAGACCGGCGCGGTACTCCAATTCTCTACTTGTTTTCCCCTGTTCCGACAAAAGATGCTAACGCAAACTGGCTGAAAACACATCAAGAAGGGACTCAGGCAGTTTATCCCCATATTGGTCAACTCTGGTTGACGGCAAAACTATTGCTGATGGATGGAAAAGGAAAGTTTACCATGCCGGATGATGCCAGGAGCCTGATTGAAAGCGTGTATTCACCTGAAGCGGAAGATGCGATCCCGGAGGAACTTCTGGGTGCTTCAATGGGTGCCGTTGGGCAAAAGATGGTGAAGCAGAGCATGGCAAACATGAATGAGCTCAAACTGAACAAAGGCTACACCAGAAACAGTGGGGATTGGGATGAAGAATCCCGTATTCCGACACGATTGACCGAACAAAATACTTTTTCTGTTGCTCTTGCCAATTTCGATAAAGGGCAGCTGCAACCCTATGCCAAAGATGCGCACCACAAATGGGCTATGAGTATAGTAAAAATACCTGAATGGGAGTGGGAAAAAGCAAAACAACAGATTACTGCAACCATGCAAAAGTTGATTAATGATTTAAAAACCGAAGTCAAAGCCCTTCGCTGGCTTGAGGTTTTTCCTTTTACAGATGAAACAGCGAATTACTACAATGCCAAGGACGGTTGGCAACCTGAAACAGGAGAAAACCAATGAATTTGATTACCGACTCATGGATTCCGGTTATTCGTAAGGATGGCACTTCCGATACAATCCTGCCCCGGCAGATCGCCGAGGTAGAAAATCCAGTCATTGAAATCGATGCGCCTCGCCCCGATTTTCAGGGAGCGCTATACCAATTTCTTATTGGACTGTTACAGACCTGTTTTGCTCCTGAAGATGAGGATACATGGGAAAAGTATTGGAAAAAATCCCCTGAGCCAAATGAACTGAATGGCTCCTTTGGGAAAGTGGAAGATGCTTTCGAGTTGGATAATCCAGATGGGCCGGCGTTTATGCAAGACTATGATTTGCAGGACGGAGAACCTAAAAAAATAGCAGCATTGCTGATTGAAGGTCCTGGAGGGAAAACCCTCAAGGATAATTTGGATCATTTTGTAAAGCGTGATCAGATCAGCTACCTCTGTTCAGCTTGTACAGCCACTGCTCTTTTTACTCTGCAAACAAATGCGCCGTCTGGAGGTTCTGGTAATAGGGTTGGTTTGCGAGGTGGAGGGCCACTAACCACCTTGATAATGTCTGTAACAACAGAGGTTTCTTTGTGGAAAAAGCTCTGGCTTAATGTACTCAACCAAGAAGAAATAGCAGGGACAGAATCTATGGAATCATCAGTTATGCCTTGGCTTGCAGCAACGCGTTTATCTGAAAATGGCGCCATTACCACTCCAAACGATGTCAATGCCTTGCAAATGTATTGGGGAATGCCTCGTCGAATAAAACTTGTGAAAAATGAGGAAAGCGGTAAATGCGACCTCTGCGGTAAACAGGTTGCATCACTATATAAAAACTACCGAACAAAAAAACACGGAATCAACTATGACGGACCTTGGGTTCACCCTCTGACCCCATATCGTTTTGATCCCAAAAAGAAGAATATTCCTCTTTCGCTCAAAGGTCAGAAAGGAGGATTAGGATACAGACATTGGCTAGGATTGGCTCTGCAAGACGCGGAAATGGGTGATAAGGCGGCAACTATTGTTCAGGTTTTTAACGATGAACGTGGGCGATCATTGTTTAATGGTCACTCAGCTTCTTTATGGTGCTTTGGCTACGATATGGACAACATGAAGGCTCGTTGCTGGTATGACTCTCGTTTCCCGATTTTTTCGCTAAATGACAAACAAAGGTTAAATCTTATTGATTGGGCCGGCGAATTAATACGAGCTGCAAGAGAAGTCGTTAAAATTTTACGAAATGAAATCAAATCGGCCTGGTTCCGTCGCCCTGGAGATGCAAAGGGGGATATGCGCATTATTGATAAGCAATTTTGGGAGAAGACTGAACCGGATTTTTACCAACTGCTATATAAGTTGGCAAAGTTACCCGTTGAAACAAGGATGGCACCTTCCGAAATATATTTATCCTGGTTCCAAATTCTTGAAAAATCTGTATTTGAGATTTTTGAAAAAGCAACATTGGAGTCCACGCCGGAAGACCTTGACCTAAAACGAATTATTTCTGCCCAACAAACATTGAAAAAGAAATTTTACGGAAATAAATCCATTAAAAACCTTAAAGCAAAATCAATCCATGAGGGGGCGACACGATGAGTGAATACCGGTTTTTAACTTTCACAGAAATCAATACACTACAAAGATGGCATCACCGGTTAGATGACAATCGCGGAGATCGTGCCCGATTGCGGCGAGCTGAAAGGCCGGAAGATATTTTGTTGACAGATGCTTTCTTTAATTTCCTACAACAGATGCCGGAAAGCTGGCGGGATAAAATGCTCACCAGCGCGGCAGTAGCGGGGTTGCTATCACATGTTAAAAAGGACAGGCAGGCCTTGAGCCGAGGCTATCAACCAAAAGATAAAAACAAACAGAGAAATACTGCCTCTTTTGCCGAACAACTGGCAACGCCTGCCAAAAGCAAAAAGTCTCCAATGAGCGAGTTGCGTTTTCAGCAATTGCAGAAAAGCTTGAGTACCTATGATTTTTACCGCCGCATTGTAAGAGCGATTCGCTTGCTTGATGGCAAGGTTAATATACCCTCTCTGGCCAATGACATAATTCACTGGCATCAGGAGTTTGGAAATCAGATTGAACGTAAGCCGACCAATCGTCTGGCTGTTCGCTGGGCAACTGATTATTTCACCGCATTACAAAAAAAATAAAATAAAGGAGATTGATTATGAACCGTTTTATTCAATTACATCTATTGACCGCATATCCACCAGCCAACCTGAACCGAGATGATATGGGCAGCCCCAAAACTGCGAAGATGGGTGGTTATGATCGACTTCGCGTATCGTCTCAATGCCTCAAGCGTGCCTGGCGTACATCAGACCTTTTTGAGCAAGCGCTGAAAGGTCATATCGGCACCCGAACCAAAGAAATGGGTGTGAAGGTTTATAACCGGCTGATTGATAAAGGGGCTAAACACAAAGATGCTCTTGATTGGGCAAAATCAATAGCAGGTGTTTTCGGAAAGTTAAAGGAATTATCAAAAAAAGAGAAAGAGGCATTAACGAAATTGCCTCCAGAGGAGCGGAAAAAGAAAGAGTTGCTCGAAGTTGAAATAGAGCAACTATCCTTTTTCGACACAGAGGAAGACAAGAACATCTTTGCGCTCTCGGATAGAGTTGCTGAAAGAAGTGAAGGACCGAAAGCCGAAGATCTGAACTTGTTACGCAAGAAGATGACTGCAGTGGATATTGCCATGTTTGGACGTATGCTGGCATCCAGTCCTGCCTTTAATGTGGAGGCAGCTTGCCAGGCTGCACATGCGATCAGCGTGCATCCTGTAGTTATTGAAGACGATTACTTCACTGCCGTTGATGATTTGAACAACGCAATGGAAGATATGGGGGCAGCACACATAGGTGAAACCCGTTTTGCCGCCGGCCTGTTTTATTCTTATATCTGCATCAACAAAGAATTACTGATCCAAAATCTGGATGGCAATGAAGCATTGGCCAACAAAGCTATTCGCGCTTTGACCGAAGCGGCAGTCAAGGTTGCCCCGGAAGGTAAGCAAAACAGCTTTGCCTCCCGTGCCTATGCCTCCTATGTATTGGCGGAAAAGGGCGACCAGCAGCCGCGTTCATTATCAGTTGCATATCTCAAACCGATCAATCACCGTGAAAATGATGATTTCATCCGTGACTCCATTGAGGTATTAATCAAACAGAAGGATAGCTTTGACCGTGTGTATGGCGATTGCGCAGATTTGCGTTGTGAACTCAATGTGCTTCGGGAAGAAGGCTCTCTGATTGAATTGCTGGACTTTGTTGGACCAATAGGAGGCTGATATGGACTATCTACTCTTTCGCCTTTATGGCCCGATGGCCAGTTGGGGTGAAATTGCCGTTGGTGAAACTCGGCACACACCGAGCTATCCTGGAAAATCGGCCATTATCGGGCTGATGGCGGCAGCTTTGGGCATAAAGCGCGCTGAACCCGAAAAACAGCAACAAATGCAACAAGGGTATGCACTTGCCGTGAAGGTCTATTCTCAAGGAACGCTTCTGCGAGATTATCATACAGTACAGGCACCTGACTCGGTCGGCAAGTTCATTTACCGCACACGCCGGGATGAACTGGTTCTTGGAAAAGCCCGGTTGGGAACCATTCTCTCCAGCCGGGAATATCGTTTGGATGCGCTGGCCCTGGTGGCGGTTAAAGTATTGCCAAACGCCCCTTATGATTTACAGACCATTAAGAAACATTTGGAGAAACCGAGGTTTCATCTTTATCTGGGTCGAAAATCCTGTCCCCTGGCTGCACCGTTGCATCCTCAGATCAGTGAGGGAAAAAATAATTATTATGAGGCATTCAAGGTTTATGAACATAAACCTATTATGCCGACAAATAAATCGTTTGAAGGCAGTACCATATCTGTTCGCGATGCTTATTGGCTTCGACAGGCTGACGACAGGCACTATTATTGGGAAGGTGCGGCATCCGATTTTTCGGATACGCTAGATATGAGCCGGATGCAAACCCGAATCAGACACGATCAACCTTTGTCTCGAAAACGCTGGCAATTTTCACCTCGCCAGGAACATTACTTTTACTGTCAGGGAGGTGAATAATGTATTTCTCCCGCATTAGAATACGACCGGAAATCTTAAAAAGTACCCAACTGGCAAAGGTTCTTTCCGATAATTCCTACAATATGCACCGGCTGTTATGGGATTTATTTACAAGTCAAAAACAAAGGAGTTTTATCTACCGTGAAGAAATTGCCCGCGAACAACTCGGAACACAGGCTGGTGTTCGCGGTGAACCGATTTATTACATAGTCTCTTCAACCAGGCCTTCTTCAGGAAATTCAATCTTTCAGGTGGAGGAGAAAGAGTACCAACCAAAATTGCAACAAGGAGATAGCCTGAGGTTTGAATTACGCGCCAACCCGGTGATTACTAGGAATGGCAGGAAACATGATGTTGCCATGGATGCCCAACGAACATTTCTGACATCACTATGTGCAGAACTCAATCTAAAATCTCGTTTGTCCTCTACCCCAAAGAAACAGGAGTTCAAAAAAGTGCTTTTAACTCACGGAGGACACGCACTGGATGAGCGGCTTACAACACTGCTGAAAGAGAATTTCCGTTATGCTGAACGTCTGCGTCAACCAATGCAGTTGCATAATAAATTAGAATGGTCCATTAAAGCGATGGTTGACAATGCTCTTGAAAAATGGATGATACTGCAGGGCCAAAGACATGGTTTCTCGCTTGCTAAAGATGATGATAACCAATGCAAACTTCAGAACAGCACTTACCGTTGGCATTCAATAAAAGCCGATAAAAGAATAAAGTCAGGCTTCAGTTCTGTTGACTTTATAGGCAATTTGGCCGTCACGGATGTTGATAAATTTACGAAGGCACTATTCGGGGGGATTGGGCGATCCAAAGCCTTTGGTTGCGGGATGATGATGGTAAAAAGGGTCTGATCATGCTTCCCCCACTCAAACCCATCCCGATAAAAGACCGTTTATCTACTCTCTTTTTGGAAAAAGGGAACCTGGATGTGCTGGACGGCGCCTTTGTGCTTGTGGATAAGAATAGTGTCCGAACCCATATCCCGGTGGGAGGTGTGGCTTGTCTTATGCTTGAACCCGGCACCAGGGTTTCTCATGCCGCTGTTGTGTTGGCTTCGCGTGTCGGGTGTCTTCTTGTCTGGATTGGTGAAGCGGGTGTCCGCCTGTATGCAGCCGGTCAGCCGGGTGGGGCAAGATCTGACCGTCTCCTTTACCAGGCTAAACTGGCCTTGGACGATACTGCAAGGTTGAATGTGGTGCGAAAAATGTATGCGCTTCGTTTTAAAGAAGAACCCCCGGCCCGGCGGAGTGTGGAACAGCTAAGAGGAATAGAAGGCGTGCGGGTTCGGAAGATGTACGAACTCCTCGCCAGACAGTACAAAGTGAATTGGAAACGCCGGAACTATGACCATACCGAATGGGGAAGAGGGGATGCCCCAAACCGCTGTCTAAGTTCTGCCACAGCCTGCCTTTATGGTATTTGTGAAGCTGCTATCCTGGCCGCTGGGTACGCCCCTGCAATCGGTTTTATTCACACGGGAAAACCGCAATCCTTTGTTTATGATATTGCGGATATCTTCAAGTTTGAAACCGTTGTGCCTATAGCTTTTCGTATCGCAGCCAGAAATCCATACAATCCGGAGCAGAGTGTGCGCCTGGCATGCAAAGACGTCTTCCGCCAGACCAAACTGCTTAAACGGATTATTCCAACCATTGAAGAGGTCCTGTCCGCAGGCGGTCTGTCTATGCCCAAAACGGCTAAAGAGTCTGTGGCCCCTGCAATTCCAAATAAGGAGGGAATCGGCGATGCTGGTCATCGTGGTTGAGAACTCACCACCGCGCCTGCGTGGACGACTGGCAATATGGCTGCTTGAAGTGCGTGCCGGTGTATACGTAGGAAAAGTTTCCAGGCGTGTAAGGGAGATGATCTGGAACCAGGTTGAAACAGGGATCGAGGACGGCAACGCTGTGATGGCCTGGAGCACCAATACAGAGTCGGGTTTTGACTTTGTTACTCTTGGTAAGAACCGGAGGATACCTAAAGAAATGGATGGCATAAATCTGGTTTCCTTCTTACCGCCTGGGACTGATGAAAAGCAAAATAAGTTGGAGAAAATAGGATCTTTTCTCCCTTCTGAAAATGCGGATAAAATCCATTAATAATTCGGTAGAATTTTTCACTTCCAATATCTACTGTTAAATTAAGATGTTAGAGGAAGTGTGTTCCCCACAGGCGTGGGGATGAACCGATGAGAAGGCAATCCGGGCAATCAACAAAGCCGTGTTCCCCACAGGCGTGGGGATGAACCGGTCGAGAAGCGTATGGCTACCCGAATCCATGAGTGTTCCCCACAGGCGTGGGGATGAACCAGGACTGCGATTCCTGATCATCAGACATCAAAGGCAGGGTCAAGAATGGCTCTGCCTTTTTCTTTAGAGTGTTTGAAAAACGCCATCTTCCGGTTAGGCTCCCTACCTGCCCGCCAGATTCACGCAGGATTTTACGAATTCAGGTAGGAGGGGTGGGGTTTAACCATAATGCGGTTAACTTCCAGTATAACTTACAGTATAATAGTTGTACCATTTATTGCCCATATAAAGCCCTCACAGCCACCACAGCGAGCGAAAAGGCTACAACCTATGCAATGGTATGGGTAAGCTAATTTTCCCTATGAAAGGAATGCTTTATTTTTTTGATTCTCCTTCGCCTTCTTCGTAATCTCCGGTTTGAATCTATACTATGGCATAGATGAACCGGCTTCCCTATGAAAGGAAAGTCGGTTTTTATATTGTGGTTGGAAAATAAATAACCGGGGCTATATCGGGGCTGGAAGCAAAACAATTAAAAAAGGGACTTAACCAAAGTGGCCTAAGTCCCTTATTTTACATGGTGCCGAGACGCAGAATTGAACTGCGGACACGGGGATTTTCAGTCACAAACCTGCTATTTTTAAAAGCCAATGATGTCAACTAAATAGATAATATTACAAGTATTTATTTTGCTTTTTATGTTGGGAAATGTTAGGCTTTATTTGAAAAAAATAGACACTGTGGGCACAGAATAGGCACAATTTAAGCTTGAAGGGCTACCCAGGCCGGGGAAAAGGCGCTTCCCGGGCGTGTCCTGCCCTTCACTCCTTCCGGGTTCATTGCGGGGGTGGAAAATGAAGATCTCACCTTATGACCGATATCAAGGCTTAATGCATTCTGAATTATATCGTAGGGATTACCAGGAATATGTTAGAGATCGAGGAGATCAGGATGATTGGACTGTCAAAGACAATAAGCTCCACAATTTTCAATTCAAACTAACGGAACCTGAGAAAAAGTTTTGTAAAAAATGGCGACTGCGTTTTCCCTTGATGCCAGACCTCGAATACGACGAGGATTTTGTTTTAGCTATTGTAGATGCCCCGATTACCTACCTCGATCATCCAAAGCAATGGGAAAAAACCCGTGGAATGGGTTGGAATAATGATAAAGATGAAACCATGCTCACTCAAATCAATGGGAAATTGGTATTGATGGTAGACCCATCATATTCCCGTGGAGAGTTAGAACAAACCTTCAAATATTTTTTAAAAGAATGGGTTAAACCCACTTCAGAAAGAAAGAGAGACAGCAGAGATAGTGTTGTTGAAGATATTTGGGAAATATATGGAAGGAAAGTGGTTGGTGAATGGATTTATGGTGAGTTTTACAAATAAAAAGGGGATTTCCCGACAAGTATGATAAGGAAGAATAAATGACAACACAGAGAGGGAAGAATTTAAGGAAATTGAATTTATCAGAGACCTGGTGGCAGATGAAATCTTAAATAGAGAGTATTGGACATGATTTGTGAAATACAGCAGGCTAAAGAACTTTTTGATCGCATGGGTGAAAACAAGCCCAATGAGGCATTGAGATATTTAAGGTATCCCCGGCGTTTATTAAATGAGCATTAAATCTGTTTGAAATTTCTTGAGGTATTGTTTTCATCATGGTATCTTCCAAATAATATCATCAAATAATGTGTAATATGCGGTTAGAACTATAGAATAAGATTGAAGAATTATCATTATAATATTATTGGGATGAAAGATATGCGGACAACCGCTCAATTACTTGTTGCCGGGCCTGATAAAGTAAGTCGATGAAAACGAGATATCTGAAGCTTTAGCCATTAATTTTCAAACCGTTATCAGCGAGAAATCATTAATATGGGTACATATAAATCAACATACAAAACACTTCATGAAATCTACGAGAAGCACCGTAAAAATTACTGTGAAAACGGTGATTCAAAACAGATGTGTTGTATGTGGTCAACCAATGATCCGCCAGATGTAATTGAAGACACTGAGCCGTTTAATGATATAGAGGCAGCATTTAACATTACCATTGACGACGATAATGCATTGGACTTGTATGACATGTTTTTGAAAGATGCGGCAAAAAGGATAATTGAAATACAAAAAGGAAACTGATAACATGCTGCTACTCTATCGTATCCTTAAATCGCATCGCGATTTTCGGAATTATGAGCATTAAGTTTCTGGACCTGATAAAGCAAGTAGATGAAAACATAATACCTGTAACCTTTACCGAGAAATTTCGTAAGATTGTTCCAATATCTTAAAAACGGGAAATATCGATTCGAGTAAAATAATCAAAAAGAATGAACGATCGTACTTTTAAAGGCAAAAATTAGCAATGAGGTTGAAGTAAATATATACGGCATGGCCCGGCAACCCAACGCTTCACTCTGACCCACCAATCCTCCGCTGCGCTCCGGTTTGTGGGCGCGGTGAGCTTAACGTTATGCCAATAATTACAAATAGGGGAAAATGATGGGAAATGAAGTTCTCGAATTTGCAAAAACTATCGGAGTCACCGATTTAAAAACTATGTTTGAACATTCAGAATATCGAGGGTTATTTAAACGACGCAATTATTTTCTTTTAGATGGCAATTATTTAATAGTGAAAATTAGCCGGAGCAAGATAAAAACATTGGGGGGGCTTGGAAAAGCATTTTTTGATTTCTTCAATAGTCTGACTGAAAAAGGCGGAAATTATTTTTTTGTTGCCTTGGTTTCAAAAAAATCCGGATGGGTTTTATCTAAAAAGGATTTATTAAGTCAAATCTCTGATGGTTCTTTAAGTTACTCAGAGAATCAAGCCCAATATAAAATTAATAACTACAACCTGAAGGATCATAACGGCTTTACATCAATCGAAGGATTCCTCAATTAAATAGGAGTTTCGAAGAAAGCCGAGATATAAATCCATAAGATCGGTAAATAACAGAATGATTCTGTGCATGATTAAAAAGCCAGATTGGGGAGATGAAAATGTCAAGAGTTATAAATATTTCCTTTCCAGTGAAAGAAGATATCTTGTTATCAATTAGGCAAACAAAAGACGATTTCACAAAAGAAGTACTTTTTCTGTCCGCTTTGTTTTTTTACAGAAAAAGGAAACTGTCTCTCGGCAAAGCGGCTGAACTTGCAGGTTACAGCAGAATTGAATTTATAGAAAATCTTAAACGGGAAAATGAAGCTGTTTTCGATTACAATGAACAGGAACTAGATGAAATTTTTGAGGACAGCAAAAAAATACCATGAAAACTGTATGCAATGCGACCCCGATTATCTCTTTGTCTTCGATTAACAAACTGGATATATTGAAAGAGCTGTTTCATTCAATCATAATACCGGAAGCTGTGTACAACGAGATCAAGGCAAAGGAAAGCTTCGGATACAAAGAAGTTGAATCAGATTTTATAAAAGTTGAGCAAATTAAAGGTAGAATTTACAGTGAGTTATTGTTTAATCAAATAGACTTGGGAGAGACCGAAACAATAATTCTCGCAAAAGAAATCAAAGCTGATTTTGTTATAATAGACGATAATATGGCATACAGAATAGCTACTAATTCGGGGTTGAATGTTACGAGAACTCTGTCGGTTCTATTGAGAGCGAAAGAAAGAGGAATTATTGGAGAAATCAAACCGATACTCGATGAGATGATTTTAAAAGGCAGATGGTATTCAAAAAGAGTTTACAGGGATTTTCTGAAAAGAATAAATGAATTGTAAAATGCATAACCCGGCGGTCCAGCGGATTTTGAAAGCCTCCGCTACGCTACGGCTTTCAAAACCGCTGACCTTTGCGTTATAAACAAAGAGGAATATAAAAATGGCTAAGCAAAAAGGGCCAGAATTCATCAAGTTTTTTCAGCCAGTACTCGAGGTTTTGAAAGACCTTGATGGATCAGGGAAAGCTTCAGAAGTTGCAGATCTTGTGATTGAAAAAATGGAAATACCTGAAGAAGATTTAGATATTCTTCTTAAAAGTGGAATACCTCGGGTTAAGAACCAAATTCATTGGGCAAGAATGTATTTGGTAAATGCAGGGATAATTGATTCCTCACAAAGAGGGGTATGGAGCCTGACTGAGAAAGGTTTAAAAACGAATTTAATTGAACATCAACAGGTTTATGATTTGTTTAAAAAAGTTCATAAAAAATTTGAGCCCAAAGACAAAACTTTAAAAGATAAAAAAAGTGATGCCGATCAAAAAATTGCGGAAGATTTACCAGTTGTTGACGCGGAAGGATATAAAGACAGGCTTCTAAAAATATTAAGAGAACTACCTGCAAGCGGCTTTGAACGTATTTGTCAGCGACTATTGAGAGAAGCAGGATTTAAAAAAGTTGAGGTAACAGGAAAAAGTGGAGATGGTGGGATAGACGGTGAAGGAATATTAGAAATCAATCCATTAATGAGCTTTAAAGTTCTATTCCAATCAAAAAGATATAAAAATGGGGCTTCTGTCACGGCCTCACAAATACGTGATTTTAGAGGCGCGATGCAAGGTCGTGCTGATAAAGGAATTATAATTACTACTGGTCGATTTACTCAGGATGCAAAAAAAGAAGCTTTAAGGGATGGAGTTCCTCCGATCGAGCTGGTCGACGGGGATGGATTAATTGGCCTTTTTGAACAGAATGAACTCGGACTCAAGCCATTAAGAACATTTGAAATTGTTGATGAATTCTTCAATGAATTTAGGAAATAGTTTATAACAAGGCTAATTCAGCCGACGCAAAAAGCCGCGCGGCTGATTAGCGGCGTTATCTATTTTCCAAATGAGCAGGAGAATGTAAATGAGGGTTCCCTCCAATGCACTCGCACCGGTTGACACCTCGTGGTTTGACGCAAACCCGGAATCCTATCTTGAAAGAGATGATTTTCAGGAATTTCAAAAAATATCCAGCGTAGATCTGCGCGATCTGTTTGCTGAAGATATATCCATTTTGCAGAAAGCTCAGGAAAAAATTGTCAGTCAAAGCAAGATATTTAACGAAATCAGGAATGAGCATTCTGGTTACGGTCCACCTTTCCTTTACTATACCCATAATTTTTGCTTCGGTGAGGAACTTTCCAATCATAATGTTGGACTGGATAAATTGGTTTTGGCTATGAACCAAGGCGATTCCCTTCGTCGCCGGCACCTTGCCCTTTCTCATGCAATCCTGCCCAATGTCATTCAGGAAATTGCCCGGGAAAATGGGAGAGCAATTCGCTTGAAGAACCTGGGGTCAGGTGTGGGCCTCGATGTGATCAATGCTGTGCGAAATACAGACGGTTGCGTGAAAACTGCGTGGCAATGCGACACAAACCAAACTGCTGTTAAAATGGGAAGAACTATTACCGATCTCCTTGAAAAGGAAAATGAAATTCCTAAAAGCGTCATCAACTATACACCTGAGAGTTTTTTGAGTTTTGGGAAAAACGTTGATTTGGTCATACTTGTTGGGGTAATCTGCGGTCTTAACGACCGAGCTGCTTTCACAACTTTGCGACTTGCCTACCGAATGCTCCGGGGGGGGGCGAATTGTGGTTTCCTCTTCAAATGAAAACATGCTAAATCGTGATCCACTTGCAAGTTTCATCATTCAGCATATCGGATCGTCCCGTGATCCTTTTTATGGATGGGGGCTCAATTGCCGCACCTCTCAAATTATGCACGATTTGCTCAGTAATGCAAAAGGATAATGAGTTATGATACTGAGCAAATCAACTGTGAGAAAAACCGCATTAAAAAGATGAAATTACCTGGAAATACTCTTATTGTACCTGAGAAGCTGACAAACTATCTGCTGGTTCCGAGAAAGCGGAATGATAAATCAAAATGGCTTGCTGGAGCAGGATACACTCCTGAAAACTGGGAGATGCTGGAAGCTGATTTAAGAAATCAGATTTTATCAGAAAATGCCGATTCGGTTGAAAGAACAGAATTCGGTCAGATGTATGAAATCAGAGGCATACTGGTTGGACCGAACGGGAAAAGTCTGTCAGTTCTTACAGTCTGGATGACAGACAATGAAACCGGAAACACAAGGTTCATAACCATGTCCCCGGACAGAAAGGTGAGATAGATGAAATATAAACTATTTGAGGAAATTGTTCTGAGCAGGGATATTCCCGAAAAACAACTGAGAACAGGCGATGTTGCAACGATTGTTGAATATCATCCTGTATCTGGAGGTGAAGACGGCTATTCACTGGAAGTATTCAATACAGTCGGTGATACAATAGCTGTAATAACCCTGCCGGAGTCAGCAATTCAGTCTTTCAGCGAGCATGAAATTTTCAGTGTCCGCTCATTGGCCGCATAAGAAAATGCTTCACAACCCGGCACAGTAAGCAAGGAAACGGAGCTTTTTTAAACTTTGGGCCAGGGAATCAAAGCGAAACAGCATAGCCACGAGTCAACTACAAGGTTATGCTGTCATTTTTAATCAGAGCAAACCCAGGTCAATTACGGCACTTCCAGTTTTAGCGGTTTAGATTCGTAGCGAGTAGTGAACATTTGTGGCACAACCAAACGCTGCACCAGACGCCTGTTACTTGGGCGGTCCCGGCGGGGGCCGGTAGAGGCGCTGGTGAGCTTGTTAGGACTCCTATGTGGATTGCCGAAAGGTTGCCTGGGAACCGCGCGTCAGTCTCTCGCAGGTTTTTACATGTTAAGGGGGGGATAAACATGACGCGGTTAACCTCCAGTATAACTTTCAGCATTAAATATATGCAATTTATTGCCCATAGAAAGTCATTACAGCCACCACAGTGAACGAAAAAGTTTGAACCTATGTTAGGATATGGGTAAGCTAACTTTCCTTATAAAAGGAATGCTTTTTTTTTGGTAATGGTGTCATGTGAGACATTAGAGGCCTTTGCCAGTTTTTTGAGGTTCTTCACTTGGTCAGAATTCTGGCTAAATGTTTTGTCTGGTGCAATGCCACCATGTTTTTTTGATTCTCCTTCGCCTTCTTCGCAATCTCCGGTTTGAACCTATACTATGGCATAGGTGAACCGACTTCCCTACGAAAGGAAAGTCGGTTTTTATATTGTGGTTGGTTGTCAAAACAGAGCCAAAATGGTGTCCCCAAAGCGGCATTGGAAAATAAATAACCGGGGCTATATCGGGGCTGGAAGCAAAAGAAATAAAAAAGGGATTCAGCCAAAAAAGGCTAAACCCCTTATTTTACATGGTGCCGAG
>Ga0233412_10000772_pt1 | contig 17859 bp, 14 predicted proteins | sample Na_anoxic_4_MG_FD_180667 | JGI IMG/M metagenome (GOLD analysis project Ga0233412, IMG submission 180667) | Seawater microbial communities from Saanich Inlet, British Columbia, Canada - Na_anoxic_4_MG | ecosystem: Environmental > Aquatic > Marine > Inlet | place: Canada: British Columbia...
TATTGTTATAGTTTCCATATATTCCATATATTGGTATTATATTATACTCTTTCATAAATTATTATATTTAAATGTTAATCTAATTGGTTTAAACATTTTTTATTTATCTTAATAAGTATGTCCAGTAATGGATTAACAGGATTGGCTAACTTAGGAAATACCTGCTTTATCAATTCATGTATGCAAGTATTAAGTCACACGCATGAACTGAATGATTTTTTAAATAAAGATAATGGAAATTACAAGGATAGGATGTCAGTTTATCATAATAAGGACTATCTATTAGATTCTAAATTATTAGTTGAATGGGACAATTTAAGAAAACTAATGTGGCAGAAAGATCAGTTAATTTCACCTGGTGGGTTTATAAAAGCAGTCCAATGCGTAGCCAAATCAAAGAAGCGTGACATATTTACAGGGTATGCTCAAAATGATTTACCTGAATTTTTACTATTTATATTAGATACATTTCATAATGGAATGAGACGAGAGGTTGATATGGTTATAAGTGGTCAAATAAAATCAAAAAAAGATGAAATGGCTAAATCATGTTTTGAAATGATGAAAACTATGTATAGTAAGGAATACTCAGAAATATTAGATATTTTTTATGGTATTCATGTGTCTCAAATAATTCAACATGACACAGTAGTTAGTGTAAAACCTGAACCGTATTTTATCGTAGATTTACCAATGTGTGAAAAGAAGGGTTCAACTATTTATAAATGTTTTGAGAAATATTGTGAAGGAGAGAAGCTAGAAGGAGTGAATGGATGGTTTAATGAAAAATCAAAAGAAATAGAAAATGCTGAGAAAAAGATTATGTTTTGGAGTTTACCCAAAGTATTGGTTATCGATTTAAAGCGATTCAGACCAGATGGTAGAAAAATCCAAGTACCTATTGATATTGAAGTAGACGACTTAGATTTGAGTGATTTTGTAGAGGGGTATGAAAATAAGGATTGTAAATATGAGCTATATGGTGTTTGTAATCACAGCGGAGGAACCATGGGGGGTCATTATACAGCAACAGTTCGTACGAAAAATATCAGTAAGAATGAATGGCATTTATTCAATGATACAAATGTGTCAAAAGTGAATTTTGATGGGAAAAATAATACATCTGGATATTGTCTATTCTATCGCAAAAAATTAAATAATGAATAAATATATATATAAATAATGATTATGTCATATGATTCAATATTAGGAGTTCCTCTAGTTGAAACAGGAGATACTAATTCGCAAAATAATAAAAATAATATGGGAATAGGTTTAGGTAGTCCTATGATACTATTATTGGTGGTAATTGTGTTATTGTTCGTTATTTTATTTTCCAGTTTAGGAAAAAGTGAATCAGCGAATACATCAATGAGTGGTGAAAATGTAGGTTCGTCAACAAGCATGTTAACCGTTTTATTAGGTGGTGTCGTGTTAGCTATTTTAATATTAAATGGGTTCCAATATTTTTTCGACATAAGTTTGACCGCTAATTTAAAGAACCTTTTTACTAACACCCCATCATTAGATTTGACTATTGAGCAAACAGAACCGGAGCAAGGCGTGTCTCCTGTTCCAGAAATAACTATAAAAAAACAAGTGTTTCATATTCCAGGAAATGATTATACATATGATAACGCAGAGTCACTGTGTAAGGCATATGGTTCACGATTGGCTACTTATGATGAAGTAGAAAGGTCTTATGATAATGGTGCAGAATGGTGTAGTTATGGATGGTCTGATAAACAATTGGCTCTTTTTCCTACACAAAAGAAAACTTGGAATCATTTACAAACAATAGAAGGTCATGAAAACGATTGTGGACGCCCTGGTATTAATGGAGGGTATATCGCTAATCAAAATGTAAAATTTGGAGCAAATTGTTTTGGATATAAACCAAAAATTACCGATACCGAATTAGCTATGATGAAAAGTGCTCCTCTATATCCCAAAACTATGACGGATATTAAAGAGGAAAAGCAAGTAGAATATTGGAGAAGAAAAATACCTGAAATATTAGTTTCACCCTTTAATAAAAGTGTTTGGAGTTTATTATAAACCAATAGACCAATTTTACTTTTCAACTACCGATTTTTATATGATAATATTAACCATATAAAATTCTTTTATAATTATTTTTCCTTATTACATGTCAGGTGCTGTAAATTTTGTAAAATCGACAATATTGTCATGTATATATTCATCCGGTTTTAATATTTGGTCTTCCTCTTCTATTTCTTGTTCTATTTCGTCTTCTACTTCATATTCTACTTCAGGAATTTCTTGATAAAACTGTTTAACCTTTTTATTCGTTTTGATTTTGTTTGGTTCAAAGTTAGAAAGATATAACCCATCCAGATTTTTCACACGTGATAACGCTACATAGGTTTGACCACATTCAAATATTCCTCTACCTATATCAATTTCTGCCATAGATAGAGTTGCTCCTTGAATCTTATGAATCGTCATAGCCCACGCAAGACATAGTGGGTATTGACCAATTGCGATTGTAGGATAATCTTCAGATTGCCAATATTTTGTAGTCATAGCCACTTTATGTCCGTTTGAAAATAATACCACAGGAACTAAGTAGGTTTGCGTTTTAGAATCTTCAATAAAATCAACTACTTTTCCAATCGAGCCATTACAAATACCATTTTCAAGATCCAAATTTACAGTACACATTACGTTAGCACCTATTTTTAATTCAAGTGTTTTTACGCATGGGGTATTATTAACGAGAGCAGCACTTTCAAATTCCATTTTTTTTGGAGTTAAGTTTTTTCGACATTTGGATAATACATTTGAAGGAATTTCTTTATCAGACCCATCCATATATTTATCACAATTAGTCCTAGTAACAAATTGGAATGTGTAACTATCTCCTTTTAATTGCTGAAACATATCTTTATTTACATTATCCACTTTATTTTTTGTGGGATATAATTTTGTAGGAATAATTCCCTGATATTTTTCATAATCAAATGTTCTATTTATATATTTCTTTAAAACATTAACATCTTCATTAACAACATTTCCCATGCGTATATTACCAAGTATTCTACGAAAGACAGAATCATCTTGTCGAAATATTGTCTTTAATACGATATGATTCTCGATTGGAAATGTATGTAGCCAATCTTCCGTTTCAAAACAGAACATGTCTTCTCCTTCTTGAGCGTTATTTGCACATACCGGTGGCAGTTGAAAGAAATCACCGACAAATATTACTTGTAATCCACCAAACGGCTTAGAATAGCATTTGCGTAGACGTTTTCCAACTACGTTTAATAGTTCAAATGTACGTTTGGACATCATACTTATTTCATCTACAATAAGAACATCAGTATTTCTCCAGGCATTTCTTGCCACGTGATTATAAACAATACTTTCTATAATATCTTCTATTTCTCCTTTTCCTAATCGTATTCCACTCCATGAATGAATCGTGCGAGCATTACATTCTAATAAAAGAGCAGCACAACCGGTCATAGCGCATACTTGTATTTTACGACCACGTCTTGTTGATGACTTAACTAAATGTTGAATAAGTAATGTTTTTCCAGTCCCTCCTTCACCCGTAATAAATAGATTGTCCCCATTTTCAAATTGTTGTAAAGCACATTCTTGTTCTATAGACAAGTTATGTTTTATAATATTTCTAGCATCTGAACGTTTCAATTCATCTGTTGATGTGTTGATTTTTGTTTTTGTATGGTCTGAATGTTCCTTCTTTATATTTTCTTTTACTTGTTTATTCTTTTGAGTTTTTTGTTGAAAATATTTTTTTTTCTCTATTGTCTCGTTAATTTGTGTTTCATCAAGTTTTGTGACTTGTATAATTTTTTCCATCGGTATATCGTTGTTCACCATTTTACAAGCAATTTCCAAAATGCGTGATTTAATTCCACCATATGTTCTGTTATGATTTTTCGCAATATTTTGAATAGATATATCTTTGCTTAGTTCATCTAATAATTGAGCTTCTCCTTCAAGAGTCCATCTTTGTCCTTTGGCACTAGGTTGTATGCTTTCGGGAAATATGTCTCCTTTATGAATTAAATCTAATTCATTTGTTATATTATTTGCGATTTTGTTTTCATTATTTTTAAAAAACTCTCGTATATCATTATTCATTTGATGTAGTTGACTGTTGTAATTTATTATATAATAAAATAAATCATTCAATTTTATTGAAATGAACTATTTATATCTATTTATGAATAAAGATGATGTTATAAATAAAATATTATTAATAACTATATAAATAATATTTCAAGTGTGTAAGAGCATGAATAAACCATACGATAAGCAAATAAAAGAGGATATTGTTGAAGGATATAAAGGTATTATGGATTTAGATTTAACATATGTTGAAGAAAAGCTAAAAAAACAATTGACAGAGCAACATATGAAAGACATTGCTAATTACAAGGAGGAGCAATACAACCTAGAACCACGATTAAGATACGAAAATACTGTAGAGCGTGTACGAAAAATTCACCTTTTTGATAACGAAGAACGCAGAAAACGAAATGAAATACAAATCGAAGAACGTAGAAAATATAATGAAATATATAACACGCGTCTAAAGACTAAATAACTTACAAAATTGATTATTGATATTTTTTATATTTATTTATTTTTTCTCGTACGTCTCTTCCTGTTTTCTTTATTGTTTTTCGTTTTTCTTCCATGTAACTTCCTCTTGCTAGGTTCCACCATGTCTAGCAGTTTATCATATATACCATCCCCTAGAGACTCATCTTTATGTTCATACCTGATAGTATTATTCTTTTGTACTTGTTTTTGTGTGAAGAATAGCCCTGTAGGAACTGCTAAATCCTTAAAAGTATTTAACAATGATGTACCAACACGACCTCCTCCAGACTGAGGTATATCTCCAATTTTCTGAATAGTATCGCTTAATAATTCTGATTGAATAACAAATCCTCCACCTTTTAATACACCGTTATTATCGGTTGTAAATACAAAATCATTTGTTATATCAAAATTAAAATCCATATACATAATACGAACATAAATTAATTGTTATAATACCGCTTAATATCTGGAACCATTTTAATTTCTCTCCTTTCTTTGATGTAACTCATAATTTGGTCTACCTTTGCCTCATCCTGAAATATGTCAGTTAGGCAATTTTCTAAAAAGCCTAGACTAATTGGTGATGTCTGTTTATTCTGAAGAAATTTTAATTTACCATCACTTATCTTAATAGTGGAAGTAGATAAATTATTTTCCTCTACAAACTCAAATATATTATCGGCCAATTCGTTGCGTTCATTACGAATTTGCTTTGCACTATCGGTTAAACTTTTAAGTTGCGAGTCTAAAGATACCCATCTTTTTATATGTCCTTGAAAATTTTCCATAGTAATGTAATGTAATAAAACAACTATTATCTTTATATTTGTATTATTAAATGATTATTGATTTATATGGTTCGTGACAATTATATATTATCATGATTCGCCAAATTTAACGTCTAAACTTTCTGGATTTTTTGGATTTTTTGGTACTACCATGTGTTTTGTTAGAACGCTTTCTGTATGTGCGTTTTTCTCTGCGTTTTTTTAAAGCAAATAGACCGAACGGGACCATGGCTTGTTGTACAAATCCTCCCTTTCTTGTTCTGCGGCGATTACGTGTCATAGAAGAATGTTTAGAACAGGATGCTTTACCACATTTAGAACAGTGTTTGGATTTAGAACGCTTACCACCAGATTGAGGCATAGGCCAACCCTTTTCTGCTACTTGACAACCGACATATTGTGCTCCGTCGGTATAGGAGCATCCAGATGTATTCGATGGTGTATCACTCATTATATAGTAAACTCATAAAATATTTTATGTGCGACAATATAAAATATTTGATTTTATAAAATTATTTAGTGGTTGATAGAACGTATATCTAGAACGTCTATAATTTTTGTAATAATATTTAAATCTTCAATGGTGTAAATACCAATTTTTTAAATTTCTACGCAATAATAAATAAAATATACCTAAAATTAATAAAAAACTAATTATAACAAATATAAGTGACAAGTATATATAGGGATATATTTCCTGAATTATAAGACTAATTAGGGGTTTAAAAAACTCTTTCATTTCATGTTTTACGTCTTCTCTTCCCAAAACAGCTAAACACTGTTCAATTATTTGTTCCTTCATTAATTTAACGTATAAAATAAAAAAAAAGATTTAGCGTGTTATTTTTCGCTATATTTTATCTATAATTTTTAATAATGGAACAAGAAATACATTTTACAGATAACAAATTTGATTTTTCACAAATCTCAGTTTCACAACCAGTACCCGTTCAAGGAGGTGCTTATTTCACGAAAATCAAATGTGATACAAGACCCCTTTACATTCAATTGCCTAAATGTTATACAAAACACGGGTTAAATGAAACAAGTAAAAAATCTTATATTGATCTAATGTTTATAAATGATGATTATGAGGTTGTAGAATGGTTCGAAAATTTAGAGGAAACTTTAGTAAATTTAATTTATGAAAAGACAAATATTTGGTTTCAAAATGAAATGGATAAAGAAGATATTGAACATTTTTTCACCCCTACTTGTAGATCATTCAAAGGTGGAAAGTTTCATCTAGTACGATTCAATGTTCCTAAGAATAAAACACTAAATTCACAGTACCATTGTAACGTATATGATGAAAATGAAAATATGATACCAATTCGTGATTTAAATGAAACACATGCCATAATCCCTTGTTTAGAAGTTCAAGGAATCAAATTTTCAGCTAGAAACTTTCAATTAGACTTAGTTGGAAAACAAATAATGTTACTTAATAACCAGCCATTATTTAATTCATGTATTATAAAGCATCGCAGTAATAATGATACATTAAGTGACAAACATAATATAGTTAATGATGATGCCAATACCAATGCCAATGTCAATGCCAATACCGATGCTAATAATACTGATACTGGTATTGATAATAATACAACATCACACTTAACTGATAATTATATTGTGAGCGAACCGATGATTGAAGAATCAACTATAGAACCAATAATAAAATCACCTAATGAATCAACTGAAGATATAGACCATAAATGCGAAACTAATATAACAAATATACCAAATGATACAGAAATAGAAAATACTTTAGACGATATTGATTCTATCAAAGGTCTACAGACAAATATTATAGATACTTTAGCCGAAAGTGATGATGAAAAGGATAAAAATATGGATATGGATGTGGATATGGATGTGGATGTGGATGATAATAACTCCAATAACGCCAATAACATTTCAAATACAGAATTTGACAAATGTAAATCTTTAGAAGAATTAGAAGATACAGATTGTTTAGAAGATATTACAAATAATCTCAGTATTAACAACGATAAACCAAATATAAATCTAAAAAAACCAAATGAAGTCTACTATGAAATTTACAAAATTGCCAAAGAAAAGGCGAAACAACATAAAAAGGCCTCAATGACTCATTATTTAGAGGCAAATAAAATAAAAAACACATATATGTTGGATAGTTTAGACGATAGTGAACAATCAAGTGAATTTGAAAGTGATATGGATACAGATATAGATTCTATTAAAAATGAAATAGATGGATTTGTTGAGGAATTACATTAAAAAAATTATTACTTGAAATAATTATATGAAAAGCAAAAAGCTTTAGAACGAAAAAGTTAATTATATTAAATATGTTCCTATTTGTAAAAAATTTTTTATCCTTTATTTTATATAATGGACTTCTTAAAGAATTTGAAAAAACTGAAGGTTGAGCATGTTGTAATTCTTTTAATTGGAGCATTCTTTTTGTTCTTTTTAATTAAATCCTATAGCAGTAACAAGGCTATGGGTCCTGAGCAAATGACTAGCCGTGATACACAAGCTATGTATAGTGCACAACACGCACCTAGTTCCCAACAATCGGGTGGTGTTGAGCCTTCCCAACCATTAGGACAGAATGAGACATACGCACCTGCTACAGGTATGTCAACATCCAGCCAAGGATTACCATCTTCATGTTCCAAGGATGCTGTTGTAGATCCTAGTGAGCTTTTACCCAAGGATACTAATAGTCAGTGGGCACAATTAAATCCCACTGGTTCAGGTGATTTGGAGAATGTAAATCTTCTTCGCTCTGGTTATCACATGGGTATTGATACTATTGGAAATACTTTGAGAAATGCTAACTTACAGCTTCGTTCTGAGCCAGCCAATCCTCAAACCAATGTTGGTCCCTGGAATAATACCACCATTTCTCCTGACACCATGCGTGTTCCTCTTGAAATTGGTCAAGGTAAGCAGTAAATAATCATATATAGATAAATTTGCTTTGACAGTAAATAATCAATAAATTATTGTAATTTATATTATATTAATTTATTATAGTAGATAGATGAAGATTCGTATCAATATGTTTGGGGTAATTATTATATTATTTATTGTTTTAATCGCTTTAAAGATGTATTCCGATTCCGATGAATTCAATCTTAGATGTATTGTATCAACTGTGGACGGAAAAAAATATTGTGTAAGGGAGAGAGAAAATATACAAAAAGCATCTAATCTTTTGGCTAGAACAACCGAAAAACTGGGGTATTTGGTTGAAAATGTAGGGCAACGATTTCCTGAACGTAAAAATGTACGTAGACTAGTAGAGAATTTCAGTCCTACTACAGTGAAAGAAACATTACCGACAAGTGAATATACAGCATACAGTGAAAATAAAGGAGAGAAATTGGCATTCTGTTTAAATAAAAAGAAAAAGGAGAATAATAATTTGATAGATTCCAACACACTTATGTTTGTAGCCATTCATGAAATAGCTCATATTATGACGGTAAGTATAGGACACTCAGAAGAATTTTGGAATAATTTTAAATTTCTATTGGAAAATGCTGTAGAGTTGAAATTATATACACCAGTTGACTATAAAAAAGAACCAGAAGGATATTGTGGCATGGACATTACTGATAATCCTTATTACGATATGTAAAATATAATTGTCGTTGTAATAAAAACGTTGAATAAGGGTACATCCTGAATAATACTATTAAGGTAGTTGAGTAATTTGTATATAAAATAATATGTTTATTTTATATACATGAGTGATATATTCAAAATAATATACTTGGACCATACAAATAATAAAAATATGATAGTTTTTTTTGGAGATAAAGGAGGAACCAATGTAAATAAACTATTCGCAAAAGATAAAGTAAATGATTTATTTGAAGGATTATTTAGTAAAGACCAAATGGACATGATTATAAAAGATAATATTGACGTTACCTTTTCAAAACAATCTCTTTATATCGATGATACAATAGAAACAGTTAAAAAAAAAATGATTGTGGCGTTTAATGAGGAATATTCCAAACAAATTTCATTTGATGAAATGTATTTATTTTCAAAACAAATTCAAGAATTGGAAAATTCTCAAATATACGAGCGTCTTACTCAAAATGGAAAATTGTCATTAACACAAGATGTTTTGTTTCAATTTCTCTCTAACATAAATAACCTGAATGTTAATAAGATACCAATAAATGATGTGTATTCGTATGATGATATTATTGCTTTGGATTTAGTTGGAAAAAAACAATTGGTAGATTTACCGATTGGTCAACGATTTATTACCGGAGATAATATATATAGTTATACGGTCAATCCATTTCGTGTAATTGAATATAATAAACTATTATCAGTTGATGCGGTAAATCTTATTACTACTACAAATAAGGATTTATTGCTTACTACAGAATTTATATTAGACAATACAATATATTGTTGTTTAGCTGAAGACGTCTTTAAATACGCAGCTTCTAAAAATATATCAGAATCAATTACAAGTATAGTGTATTATCCATTTTTAAGTAAAAAACAAATAATGAGTGAAAATGAATTACGTAATCAAAAATACGAGTTACTTGACGAAACTAAAAAATTAATTTCTAGTAATTTCAAAAAGCAAGTTGATAATATTAACCTATTTCATAATGTATATGAAAATAGAACGAGTGAATTGAAATATATTGAACAAGGTGTCCAAATGATAGAATTTACCATGATACAAGAGATAGAATTTAATGTTCCTCTAGAAATTATTTTTAAATTAATTCACAGTAATAAACAGGTCCCGCTTGTAAAATATAATCCTTCTACAAAACAAGAAAATATATATCGAATTTATTGTGATAAAACTGCGAAAAACGGGAAAAAAATTCCTTACTTATCAAAAGCAGTTGTTACAAAATTAGTAAAGACTCTAGGACAGTCAAAACGTGTGTCTTATTATATGGAATATATTGAAGAAGGAAAAAAGATACCAATTGTAGTTGAATTTGATAAATTTGCGAATGTTTATGTGAAAATTGAGTTTAAAGAAGCAAAATCTATTTCTAATATTGAAAAGATTATTATTGATACAGTAAATCCAGTTATCGAAATAACTCAAAAATATTTGAAATCTAGTGGTTATGATATGAAATTGTTTGACAGTTTTTATGATAAAAATATTGAAATCAATAATATGCGTTATTATTCATATATCTCAATTGACAAAAATATTAATGTAAACAATTTATTAGGATGTGTTTCAAGTGTTTTTAATGTACTAGTAGGAGAATTGAAAAAAGGTATCGTGATGAGGTATAAACGCGTTTCTAATTTTAATGAAATGGATAGTCAAGAAGCTTTTATAGTTGAATTGATGAATAGAGCAAATGAGAATGAAGATATTGTTAAATTACTGATGGATAATTTCCAACTTAGTGAAACTGACGCACAATTAAAAATAGCGGATATATTAAATAATTTACAAGTGGTTCAGTCGTTAAATAACCGTAGGAGATTAAAAATAAAAAATAACCCCGGATTTTTAACAAAAATAACACAAGATTCGTTTAAACAAAATATTACAATTGAAATGGAGAATATCAATAATATTTTTTATATGTCACAAATACCCATTTACTTAGACTCGTTGATTCGTATAACACAAGACCCCGAAACAACGAACATTGATTCATCTACCATTGATGAACTATGTAAAACACATAGTGTAGAAAAATACGAAGATATTGCTGAAATTATTGCCCCATCGGAAAAAGGTTTAACTGAAAATATACCCGTAGCTATTGTTGCTGAAAACCTAACATTTGGTGAAAACGCATCTAATGCTATAGATAGATCAGTAAACGTTTTAGATTTTTTATTTGACGATGATGATGATGACAATGACGACGATGATAATGGCAATGACGACGATAATGGCATTGATGTGGAACTGGACGAAGATGGTGTTGATGTGGAATTGGACGAAGATGGCATTGATGTAGAATTAGACGAAGATGGTATTGATGTAGACGTAGACATGGAGGAAGACGGTATTGATGTAGAGTTGTCTGGTGGAATGAATGATAATAAAACACCGAATCCCGCAAAAAAAATAAAAGGACCAGTTAAATTAGTTATTCGCGATGAAAATGAAAAATTAGAAAAGGACATTACTGGTATGCCAATAGCGGATCCCAATCCGTTTTTTAAGACAATGCATGATAAAGAGCCTTCGATATTTTTAACCGAGTCAGATGGCAAATATAGTGCTTATTCTCGTGTATGTCCGTGGAATAAACGCCGACAACCAGTTATTTTAACAGACAAAGAAAAGGAAAAAATCGACAAGGAACATCCTGGTTCTTATGACCAAGCTATGAAATATGGGTCTGATCCTGATAAACAATATTGGTACATTTGTCCAAGATATTGGGATTTGAAAAATAATGTAAGTTTAACTGAGGAAGAAGTTGAGTCTAGAAAAGAAGAAATAATTCCTCAAAAATCAAAAAAAGTGCCGGCAGGAAAAACTATTTGGGAGTTTACTGACCCAACATATCACAATGACAATGACGGAAATTATGTGAATTTAAATCCGGGATTCTTAAAAAAAGATGTACATCCAGAAGGGGAATGTGTTCCATGTTGTTTCAAATCATGGGATAAACCAGCTCAATTAAAAAGAAGAAAAGAATGTAATCAAGATAAAATGGATGAAAGACGAGGAGATGACATAGATGAAAATAATGATAGTTCAAAAACTACACAGAAATCGATTGGTGAAAAAATAGAAGTAGATGAGTATATCAAAGGTCCTGATAAATTTCCCTTAGAGGAAAATAGATTCGGATACTTACCATTTATCGTTCAAAAATTTATTGATACCGATAATAAAAAGTGCCAAATAAGTAATACAAATAAAAACTTGAAAAAGAATACTGCTTGTTATTTAAGGAAAGGTGTGGCAAATAACAAAAATAAATCATTTATTTCTTGTATATCTGACATTTATTCAGAAAAAAACGATAATAAAACATTGACTGTTAACGATTTTATAACTAATAAAATAATACCGCTATTAAACCCGGATAATTTTATCACCCTTCAAAATGGTTCGTTAATTGATGAATTCCAAAGTGCGAATTTAAATGATGTAGAAATAAATTATGACAAACAAATGAAAGAATCACAAGTATATTTGAAATTGAAAGATTCAAATCCGGTTCATTTGAAAAAAATAGCAACCGCTATACAAAACTTCACGACTTATTTAAAATCAAATGATAGCTATATTGATTATACGTATTTATGGGATTTAATATGTCAATCTAATAAATCATTATTTAACAAAGGAATAAATTTAGTAATTCTTAATTTACCACTAGATGATATTACATCTAATATAAATATTATATGTCCAACTAATTACTATTCTATAACTAAATTTGACCCTAAAAAAGATACTGTATTTATTATTCAAAAATATGAATATTTTGAGCCTATATATATTGTAATAGACCAGTCAAAAACAAATTTGGTTAGTATAGCAACAACCAAATTATATACTCCTGAATTAATATCCAAAGTACCTCAGTTAAAAATACTTACAAATACGATTCAAGACATATACCTAACAATGTGTAAACCACTATTAAGTATACCACATAAATATAAGCATAAAGAAATACGTTTTAAACGAAACATTACACTCCAGCAATCCATTGATATATTAGACAATTATCAAATTACAATTAATAGTTTAGTCGTAAATTATGACGACAAAGTTATTGGATTAAATGTGGAAAAGAATTCTAATTCGGGATTCATTCCATGTTTTCCGTCTGGTATAATATCATCCTATGAATTAGTAGATCTAGATAATGATGATGAACAAATGAATCTGGAAGAGACCTTACAGTTTTTAAAAATGATAAGTGATGAAACAAATGGAGGTATATTATGTAAACCAACTGTGAAAATATTAGAAGATAAACTAATTGTGGGGTTACTAACTGAAACAAACCAATTCGTCCCCTTGGTTGAGCCGGAACAAGATAATGATAAAAGCATAAAATACGCTATAGACGACGAAGATTTTTATCAAGTAGACAAAACAACACAAACAAGCAATCAAATAGATGAAGAACGCGAAAAATATGTTAAACGAATAAAATTGGAAACAGAATTGTATAATTCCTTTAGAAATAAATTAAGAACGCTATTAAATAATTTTAAAAATAAGCAAATAAGAGATGAAATTAAAAAAATTTCTGATTCAAAATCTATGGTTTATTATCTACAATTAGATAAATTAATTACCTTGATAAAACGAATCATGAAAGATGATGTTGTTTTCATTCAACATACTAAAAATATTATGAATAATGTAGAAGATAGTTTAAAAAAGGATGGGGTAATTCTTATACCAAAATTAAATTTATTAAGTAATTTAGATAATGAGCATGTATATTATAGTAAATTGGCAGACGAGTTAATTCGTTATAACCGAATAAAACAATTCATGTTCAAGACAAATATATTCCTTTCATTTTCTGATATAAAGTATGATTTAAATCAAGACGAAATTATTCTATTACAATCATTATTAACCAGTGATTATTTTGAGGACTTAGTGCCTGATATTTCTAGTAAATATATTTCATTTAATTCATATGATAATGTTGAACCAAACAAAACTCAAAAATACAATAATGAATATATTACTTCTGTTACTGAAAACATTACTGAACCATTAGATAAGGATACTGTTACAGAAGCTAATATACCATTTATTAATACAAATAAATTCAAGATTTACCATACATGTCCCACAACCATTAAACCAGTTTTTTCAAAATTAAAACTGAAATTTAGAGGTGGGTATAAAGATATTGTTTTTTCAAACGAAAGTGCTATATGTAGTTTTGATATTGCTCTTACGATAATTAATAATACTAATACTAATACTAATACTAATACTAATACTAATTCTGAAAAACTTACAAATAATGATATTAAAGTAGCGTTGATAAAAAAATATGAGGAATTATTTGTCTCGTATCCTTCTGAGCTAATCAATATGTTTGATTATTATGGATATATAGTTCAAGCCAAAGAAATAGCTAAAGGAAAACTAACGATAGAACATTTAATTATGAATGAAATGTACCATCTTACAAATTTTGATTTAATGTTAATATCTGATATTTACGATATACCAATTACATTTATCGCACCAAAAATATATCACGAAAATAAACGAGAATTTTTGTCCATGAATATTAAAAATGGAAAGACATATATTATTAGAACTAGCGGGGTTAATAAATATAAAGCAAAAATACCCAACTTTAAATTGTTAATCGACAAAGAAAAAAATGGTTTATTGGAAGTTAGAGAACTACCCGAAACATCTATTCAAGATGAAATAAACGGACAAAACAATAATATAACTCAGCTACTACAATCATATAATAAAGAAGCGATAGTTGATGAAAATAATTAAAGCAAGTAATAAGAATAACATATATAAATAATGTCTATCTATACATGTCTATACGTGATGAACTAAATAATAGTATTATACAGAATCATCACTCATAAAGTCTTCTTCAGTATCTTCATTTTCAAATTCGTCTTCATCATCATCTTCGTCAATACTGACTTCTTGCATTAGTTGATCCAAATTTAATAATTCAATAAATTGTTCTAATTCATTATTAGATAGATCATCTATTGTATATGTATCGAATGTTAGATGTGGTTCAGACTCATCATATTCGTTACTGTTATTACTGATATCATTAATATTCTCGGTAATATTCTCGGTAATATTCTCGGTAATATTAGTGTTAACACTTATTAATTCAATTCTTTCAGGTTTATTTATTTGATATTTTTCTTGTATTATTATTTTTTGCTCATCCGTAAAAATATAATTCTTTATTATTGGAATTATTCCTCTTATATCTAATGGTCTTTGTAGTTTTTTATTATCATTTTCAAAATTAAAATTAGGCGTAGTTGAAAAGATAGAATGGTCATTTTGACCGATATAATAACATTTACAATCTAATGATATTAGCTCAGGTATTGGAAGGTATACGTTATCTGGCAAAAATAGTTCTATTTTCTCATTATAATAAAGACAACTTAGATAATACATTTTTTGTAATTGTAAGCTAATTATTTTTCTTCCAAAATATATATTATTCTTATGAAATTCTCGTAATTTATTTGTTAATATATTTCTATATCTAATCAACAAAGTGTCTTCATATGAATAATTTGCTAATAAATATGTTTTAAGATATGGTTCCATAATTTTAAGTAATATATTTTCAGGGAAACCATCAGCTATATTAATGCGATATTTTATACGTTTACTATTAAATATTTCAATCATATTATATATATGACTTAATTTTTTAACATTATTAAATGTATGGCAGTTTTCAATTATATATTGTTTGATAATTAATTGATTATGGTCTTCAAAATCTGTTAAGCAAAAATTGCTTTGAAAAAAACGAGAAAATAATATTGGCATATTTATACACGTAGTTGTATTTTTTATGAAAAAATAAATATTATATAAATTTGTTTTAGAAAATGATACATTGTTCCACGGATTTTTTATATTTTTTGGGTCTGTAAAAAAATTGTATTCGTAAGATAATGACGTGTTTATGATTCGTATCAAATCAAAAATCAAAAAGTTATATTTTATCCCTGATTGAATAATATCTATTGTGTATACAGGTGACACTTCGCTCAACAAATTGAACTGTAAATCTTGGGGCTGCCCTAGATATTTTTTTGTCTTGAACAAACAAATATTTTTAAAACGATATAGTGCCATGATATGCTTTTGAGTATTAGAAAAAATAGATAGTATTCGTTCCTTATACGCTTCATCTATGTAATTACAGTTGCTTTGTAGAAAATGACTTAATATAAAAAATTTGTATTTTATATATTTTTCCCATGAATACCGGTTACTAGTTTTAAATGGTGTATATGTGAAATGGTGTGTAAATACTAAAATATTTGACTGCGAAAACGTATATATAAATGTATCTACAAATGTATCACCTTTAACATTTCTTTTTATATAATCATCATTTTCTATTTGAAATTCTTTTTCAAATATTTTTTCGAATGTAAACATAATTTATATATTAGTTGAAATTATGTTTATACTATTTTGGCTTGTAATTAGAATTCAATGTCATAGTCGTCATCATTATCACCAAGGTCAACTGTTTTAATATTGAGTGTATTTGTATCAATAGTTAGTTTATTGACACTACATTTGTCACCGGAACCACTTGTTCCTTCAAACGCTCCATCTATAATTTTATTACCATCAATATCTTCATTATCATCTACCGGGTCTTGTTTTAATAAGGCATTCATATCAGCCAATACTTGGAATGCAGATGTTCCAAAATATCCCTGTTGTCCACACATTACATTTGCGGATACACCTCGCATGGGGTCTAAATCAGCATGTCTAGCGGCCTTTAAGAACATTTCAGGTGTCTCTTCAAATGATGCCTTGGCAATAGGACCAATATTATCATTATTAATACCATGTCTGAATATGGAAGTCATCTTGGAATTATACGACATTCTGTCACATAACATACTTAGATGGTGATAATTAATATAGGTGCTATCAAATTCAATCACTTCTGTTAGCTCTTGGAATATAGCATTTCTTGCTGCTTCAATACCAAATGTACGGTAGATTTCTTGGATATCATTACTGACTGTGCGTGTAACATCGATGTAATCAAGTGATAAGATTTCAAGAAGATTTGTACCAACTGTATCTAAAACCCAACTTTCCTTCTTATTGTAACGCCCTTCTTCCTTAACAACTGTGTCAGTTATCTTACGCAAAATTACCTTGTCAATATTTTTAATACCACTTAGAACAATATTATTAAGAAGATTATCTTGAAAATTTTTAAGCAAATATATTTCGTCTGACTGGTCAAGTGGATTGACTGCACCTAATGCCTTCTTTCTACTTGCCGCACTTGAAAGCAAATTCTTAAGACGCAATCTAAATACTAATTTATCCGAGTTGTAATCAGAATATACACATGATATTTCGTCATTGAAACTATTACCAATCGCAAAATTAATATCATCCATTGTAATATTCTTTTCAAGCATAGATTCTTTGTCCATTTCCATGCGAATAATCCACTTAGATTTTTCCTTATTATCACCAACATGTACGACGCCACATTTATCAATCATACGTTCAAATTCATAATACTGTGTTAATGTGTCAATATCTTCTTCAATAAGACTATTTAAATCATCTGGATCAAAGCAAATATCAACTGAACTCACAATTTCATTCAACCGTGTATGTTCAATCATTGGAATGAGTTTCTGTGCGTTTTCTCTACTTCCCTCTAGTTCCTTAGGGATATAGATGGTAACGGATGGATTTTTAGGATTTTCAGAT
>Ga0233412_10000773_pt1 | contig 17858 bp, 11 predicted proteins | sample Na_anoxic_4_MG_FD_180667 | JGI IMG/M metagenome (GOLD analysis project Ga0233412, IMG submission 180667) | Seawater microbial communities from Saanich Inlet, British Columbia, Canada - Na_anoxic_4_MG | ecosystem: Environmental > Aquatic > Marine > Inlet | place: Canada: British Columbia...
TTCGTGGGGCAAAAGGGTTATAGGGATCTAATAGACCCTCAATAGGTAATCCTTCAAATTCACCTAAAGATGGTGGGGTAGCTCCTGTTTGCATAACAGAAGACTGACCGGTATTGTTTAGCGTAGTAAGATCTACATCTGTTACCCCCATTGCTGCAAGTTGTGCCGCTTCACGTCCTGCACGTCTATCTGCTATGTTGGCTTTTATTTTTTTTGATAGCTCTCCATCTGACTGATCCATTCCTAATGCTACCGCAGATCTCGCAGTATTAATACCTCCCTCTACCCCTTCTTTAATTTGTCTATCAAGATCAGACATATATAGCTCTTGTCCTGCTTTTTCTTGAAGTTCTATACCTGCTAATGTATCATACTCCTGTTCTTTAGAACGTGCTTTTAATAGATTTAAATCATAAATATCCCCTGCCATTTGAGCTGCTATTTCCGCATCTATCATTTGCTTTTGAGAATATACGCCACCTAATCTCCCCGTACCTCTATCTGACTCTCTAAGTGCTTCTATAGCCTGTGCTGCTGAAATATTTGCAGCTTCCTGCCGTAGAATAGATGCTTCCTTTGCTATAGCCATACCTTCAAATGCGTTTTTCTTTACAAATTTTTTAGCATTTGCCATAGCCCTTTCTGCATCCCTCTCTGCTTCTTTCCTCAATAATGATGCTTGGTTTGCCTGCTCAAAGTTTTTATATGCTCCATAAGCCATTAAACCTATCTGAATTGCTGCTCCTATCGCCATAATAATATTTCCTGTGGTTCACCACAAAGATAATAAAATTAAGGGAAACTTTTCATAACCTCTGACTCAACAGCAAATAACTCAACTTTTGTGTTTTCTGAATATGTTAAGTCAAATACTGCATAGTGCCCTAATACACCGTGAGATTCAGCAACTGAGTTCTTGATAAATAAGAAGGTCTCTACGTTTGATGGTATTGGCGTAGTCCCGGCAGGTGATGTATCTATAACAACATTATTAACACCACCTCTAAGGTTTACATTAATAGCTGTTACATTTCCTGCATACACAGGCTCGTTAGTAGCTGACAAGAAGTAGAAGTAGTCATCAACACTTAATATATTTCCTATCTGAACTGTTGTCGCAAAGTTTATTGTAGCAGTACCTGCACCAATAACTACTGTTGTACTATTACCTATTCCGTTTAGTGAACGCAATGAAAACTCAGGCAAAGCAGCAGGTGATGAACCTAGCCCTTCGTTTCTAATAAACGCAAACCAACTCTGCTCTTTCTTTTCAAAGTAATCTGCATTTATAAACCCTGAATCTTGTATGTCTGTTTTAATAGTAGCTGCCCAACTATCGTCTCCCTCTAAATTAAGAGTTTTAAAGAGTTTATTCTCTAGTGGCGACACATTGAATACACTTTCCATTTTAGATGGCTGAAAAACGCCATAAAACGTATTTCTACTCTCGTTCACATTATGGCGGTAAAGGTTGCCCCCTTTGAAAGTATAAAAGTAATTATTCATTCCTATCATCCAATCAGGATAGTAGGTATAAAAGGATGGGAATCCCTGCACCCCTTCATCGTATGTTAGTGTATAATTCGCCATATCTTAACAGTTTGCTCTATTTATTACTACTCCGTTTGCATCAACCTCAATATATTCAGTTGCATTTATTTTATAAAAACCTTGCGATAATGGATATTGACCATATGCATCTTGGAACACCCAATCATTTATAGCAGGGTTTCCTGCTGTTCCTGATACCGGTGCATTATAATATGTAAACCCTACCGTATACCCACATGCAGTTGGGAAATCAGCAGCTCCAAGACTTGAAGAGTATCCTGTTAAAAGCGTAGGGCATTCAACTATAACTCCAAATGAATTTGTTGGACACGCTGTTAGGTTAGCGAACTCCAATAATATAGCTTGAGGGTCAGCCGTAAGTTTAGGTATAACCATAACTGTAGTCCCCGGTACTGATGGAGGAGGAGGTGTTATGTTAGTAAGACTAAACTCTCCTGCCTGAGGAGTAATGCTTTGTACATTACCGGTGTTTACAAATCCTATTCCATCAACGTGGTTATATATGGGAATATTACTATATAGGTTTCCTGCCACAGGAACACACGCATCTGATGCATTTCCTAAATATGTGTAACTATTAGGTACTGTGCTTCCGTGATATCCGTCTACAGGAGAACTTACCTTATTGTAAAGGACACCGTCATATGTGGCTTTAATACCCACAGGTGTAGAAGCAGGTGCAAATTTTATTATAACAGCACCAACGTCAGAAACAGCATTACCTAAATCTACATTTAAGGTAAATAGCCTTGCGACAGTAGAGCTACCAACTATAGAACTGCTTCCACAAGGTGTTAGGCATTCAGGGCATTGTACTATTGGTAACAACAGGCAACTAACCTGCTCACGAACAATATTGCCGTCAGAGTAAAACCCATCTGCCGAACAGGTAGTCAATTCGTCATCGTCAAAAACTGCCGTTGAGTTTTCTAGTGTTGTTCCGTTTAAGTAGTATGTAGGCATAATTTAATTTTTTAACATAAGCAGCAGGCGTTTGATTCCGTAGCTCCATAACATAAATCTGTAGTTTCAGTAATTGTTCTATAATCCCATACCAAATATAAATAGCTACCTGAAGCAGGCATATCAAATTCAGCATAGTACGTGTCAGGTGCTCCTGTATTTATAATTGGTGTAGCTACACCTCCGGCAGGTGGTGTAGGAGTAGGTGGCACAGCATCTATCGCTACCAACAATGCTTGCATATCAACATCAGTATTGTCATATAATGTATTAGTTCTCAAATATTTAAACCTATCACTTGTTTCATCAAAAACAAAATCATCGGTTGATAATTTATTGCATATTAATCTTACCGTAGCTGTATCAGATGGTATTATACCGCCACCCTGTCTTCCTGCTACTTCTTGATATTGAGATACTAGTGGATTATTAGTCCCTGATGCAAACTCAACTGACTCTGAATGCAATGGAGATGTAAATGTTCCATCTGTCCATCTGTATTCGTTGTGTATAAACATCCCTGCCTCGTCATCTCCTGTGAAGCATACATTGATTATTGTTATCTCTTCAGCATCAGGACAATTTACTAATACCTGCAAAGTAGTCGTATCATTTGACAACACCGTGATATAAACAAACTGCTCAGAAACAGATTGCTTAGGGAATGTAAGTGTTCCCCCTGCCGTTACCGTTCCTGTATTGTAGTCAGTTCCATTGTAATTTGCATTGATTGAGAATCCCGGGGTAGTTGCTGAGTCTTCTATGACTTGATATTCAATATCAATATCTCCCACAAACTCTCCTACATCTACGCAGTACGTAGTAGCTTCTGTTTCTATAACCTTGAATGTTTTTCCAACACCACAAGGATCACATTCTATTTCACTTGGCTTTAATATATCATTAGAACTAAGAACATACTCATCCATATACGGATCAAACCCACCTAGTTTTTGAGTGTCAAATGACTCTATAAATAAGTCTCTAAACCAACTACGCATCCCTTGCTCAGATATTACCGTTAGTTTTTCGTTTTGACCCGCAGTACCTTTTAGCTGTATAACAGCACCACGCTTAGAATCTGTAAAGTATTTATCCATACCCCATTGAGCAAAGCTTTCCGGGTTGTTGGATATACCATACTCCTCTATACGTGCGACCTGCTTACCTAATACCTCAGGTACTGTAACTAAGGAGCTACCACCCGTAGCACCTGTTATCATTTCTTTACCCTGAAGAACGTATGATATTCTATCTTCCTGCAATGTGAGTATATCAGTCTCTCTTCCAAATAACTTTTGGATAGTACCAAAAGACTGTTCAAGTGGTTTAAAATTCAATAAACCTAAATTAAACTCATTAAGTTTATTTATATTATTTTCTTGGTTATATACACCGCTGTATGTAAGGTCAGCAAATCTATGTGCCTCTTTAAATTCTTTTTCGCTTGTAGTCAATACCCTGTTACCAAGAGCAAAGGTTTTACCTACAATTGAATCTCTTATCTTATAGCTTTCTGCACCATTACCAAAAGAATAACAGTTGAAAAAATCTGTACGAACAATACCGGGTTGTGTGCTAGTTTGTGGTTGATCTATCTGATTACTGCCGGATAAGTGGAAACCATTTATTTGGTCTATATCGTATGTTTCAGCAGATTCAAACCATACGTTTGGCAATGCGTCTTTTGGCTCGGTCTCAAAAAGAACAGCATCATCAGAACGAACAACCCTTACTCTACCTTGTATTGTTGCCCTTCTTCTTTCATTTCCACCACAAGACTGTGGACCTTCACATATTAAAGCCGGTTTTAGTAATGACGCTGCATCTCCATCTACCCAATAAATAATATTTTTACCTAACTCGCAACTAGGACCGTCTGTTCGAGCACCAAGCCATTCTGTTACGTGAGTATTTCCACCACCCACAATTAGAACATCAGGATCATCTAGGTATGACTGAAAGTTTTCTCCATTTAAAAATTGCAACATATTAGGATAATCCCTTGTTGCTATAATCTCTATACTAACCTCATAAGTTCTTTGCTCACATCCGAAAAAATCACCCGTACCGTTCCTGTTAAATGAAAAGAACATTTCAACCCGAGACCCCTGAGGGACATCAAAAGCAACGTAGGGATCATTATTTTTTCCTAAAGATAGGCGATCTCTACCTAAAAATGCACAGTTATAGTTATTTTTTTCTACTTGTGTCTGCAATCCTGTATCAATAACAGCGTTGGGGTCTTCTGCTACGTTTATTGCATTAGGGCTTATTTTCATGTAAGGACCTGCCGGATTACCGCTAGTTATCTCATCATTAGCATAAGCCTCTTTATCTAAAACTGTTGCATACACACATCCTTGCGTAGAACCATTTGAATCTCTTTTTACAATTAACCTATCTCCTTTTTCTACCTTTAATGAATTTTCTCCATCAAGTAAAAAATAAATCATTCCATCCTTAGCCCCTCTAAAATATATGTTACTAAAAACAGAATCATACCCCGCTTGGTCAGGTTTAATAATAAACTTATAATTAGTAGCCCATTCGGGTGCTATCTGCGTTGTAGGTATAGTAGCTTTTATATAGTTTTTTGATGCAGACGCAGAGCAAGGTATGCTAATTGTATTATTGTCACTAACAAGTCCTGTTGAAGACCTTCCAAACTCATCCATATAGACTATACCTACTTCATAGTTTCTATTGCTATGAAGGCTTGTTATGTCTCCTAATAACTCAAAAGATGCTGATGCAGTTACTAACTCGTAAAACTCGTATGTTTTGCCGGAATCAGGATTATTCGCAGGATCTAATGTATATTTAACATAAGGGAATCTAAAAGATATAGTTTTGCTAGTTGTACTAGCTCCTATATCTACGGCTTGGTTATTATCAGATACACCACCATTAGAATCTAATTGCACATTACTGAAAGATCCCGTAATATCATCTCTTCCTGTACCACTAGAAGTTTTAAATACCGGCGGTCCGGCGATAGTTGTTTTTTGTATCGGTATCGCACAATTAAAAGAATCCGTTAATGTTATTCCTTCGCAAGATGGATTTGTTGTAGTGGGATCGAATAAAGGAAGTATGTTTCTAGTCGCAGCAAGTCCTCCAACACCCACAGAATTTACAAACTCACTACTAGTCGCTAATTCATAAATGTTATTATAATTTCTTGGTAGAGTAAAAGTATGTATTAAATCGAATATGGGGGTTTCTTGGCTTGAATCAAGTGCAGGTGGGTATAATGGATCTTGAGGATTAGGAAAAAACTGACTATGGATTAAAGAAAAATCAAAAATAATATTAGCCCCTTGAACTAAATCTGAATCAGGCACATTAGTAAAATCAAAAGTAACCAATCCGTCTGTTATAGTAGTAAGCCCTAGTGGATATTCTGCATCAGAAATAGTTTCTTCAGCTTCAATAAGTGTGTTTTCTTCACTAATTAAATCTACAAAGTACTCAATTCTAGTTGGATTTAATCCTCTAATAAGGTTATATCCATCTATATAATTTCCATATATAAGCCTATTACCCATCATTGTTTGCCCTAAAGCAAACCTAGGTACATTATCATAAAGTCTTAATATCTCAGAATCCTGAAGTATAGTAAATATATTACTGTTATCAAACGTAAAGTTATAGTCAGAATTGTCAGGTAAACCTAAATCAGATTTATTTAATTTATCTATTACTTTTATGGTGCTATCTTGAGCATCTTTAAATAATAAGTCAATACCTGTAACTAAAGGTCCGCCTGTGTTTATTGTTACACTAGCTGAATTATACCTGTTTGTCATTCCCTCGTTTAGGCTAGTGTCTATATCATACCTAAATGTTTCAGGATAAAAAGCAGGTGCAGAAAATGGCGATGTTGCTGAATAGTCATTGTCAGCATATCTATACCTGTACCCAAAGCATATATATCTGTCTTCTAAGTAGGTTTCATTGGAAGTTACTTTTCGTAATTCAACCGAAGGAGAAAACAACGGTGGTTTTTTAATAACCTGTAGTTCTTCCTCTAATATCTGAGGCTGCACGTTGTAATCATAAGCCTTTGTAAAAATTACAGTAAATAACGCAGGGTCAGGGTAGTTTCTTTTTACATTAATAAATCTTGGTGGATTTATGTTATCTGTAAAAAATAATAAATCTTCTACTAAATCTACACCTGTTATAAGGTAATCAGAATTGAAGTTCAATGTAGTTTTAGTGTCATCCCTATTTACACTAATAAGATGATATACTATTTGATTTGTTAAAGTATTATATGATACTATTAAATCAATTATACCAAGTGGTGCTTCAATAGATACAGGATAGCCACTATCGTGAATAAACCAATATATTGTTTCATTAGCTCCATCCTCATATGCACCAATACATCTAGCATCTGTACTTAAAGGTGTGCCTTTATATTGTATTGCGGTTAAAGATAAGTTACCTTTAGTGTTTTCTATTACGCCGATCTCTGAATTTTCAGTAGATCCCATCCTAACATTTATCGCATCTATATATTCACCATTAGGTATAAGTCGCTCATCGACCGACTTATTCATCTTACCTTTTATGAAGTTTCTTGTAATATTCGCCATATTATTTTATCCACTTATCTTGACCTCTTAGATTCATTAACAATCGACCCGGGTGGATGTTACTTATTCTTATCTTAGCGTTTCTCAATAAAGCAGTTTTTCTCTTCTGTGCTCTTCGTACAACGTATTCCTGCACATTAAGTTTACTATTTAATATTGCGTATTCGATATGTGCATATACATAATCTTCAAATAATTTATTTACACTAATCTTAGAGTCATCTCCACCTTCCATACCGTCAGATACATACTCAAGTATACAAAGCTCTCCACTCATACCTGAGCTAAAGTTTATAACACCTGCTGCCTTATCTATCTTAAATGTAGGATTTATATTTGCTGTTTCTGTATTCAAACCATATCGTGCACCGATAGCATAATCAAAATACCAATTACCTTCGTAATAGTATCCTTCCATTCCATCAAATTGACTTCCCTGATTAAGGTATATACTTTTCTTTTGGTTTGTAATTCTATCTAAATCAATCTGAGAAAACTGTGGCGATAATGCATTACCATCAGAATCAAATAATATTCTATTATTATTGTCTTGTAAATATGCAAGAGAAGAGTTTATCTGAATATTCTCAGTTAGTGGTCTAAGTAAACCATCCTTGTATATATTCACTCTAACCCAATTAACGTAGTCTGAAGGCAATATGTATCGTAAAGAGTCATTCACATTCAACTCCAATACTTTAAGCTCTTTAAACGCATCGTAATTAAGTTCTTGTATTGCTCGCTTTGCGTGAAACAATACCTTAAATCTTTCCTCGTTATTTACAAGTGAGTGGTTTCCTGAATACATCAACATAAAGTTGTTGACTATATCATATAAGCTGACATATTGGTATGAACCCCAATTCGCATCTTCAGGAGCTGCTCCCCCATTTTCATAATATTGATACTGTGATATATATGCCATTATTCTTGATTATCTTTTTGTTCCTCTATATTAGCAAACTGAACTATTTTGTCCTCTCTTATCTGTATACCTGAGTATTGAAGTATCTTAATTACTAAATTTACCTCATCATCAATTGGCAACTCAAAGTCTTGGTAATCTGATTGTGATTGGTCAAATACAGGCTGTCCTCCTGCAAGTGTACTATATGTCCACTTAGGATCTTTAGGGTATCTAATATACTGACTAAATATTTGTCCGGGATTGTTTATTGTTTTTGGCAATACTGTTACCGAATCAGTATTTAAAGAATACGCAGGGAACATCTTGCTAGGTGCAGTAAGCAATGAGTTAGCTAACATACTAATCTTGCTATTTGTTACCTTTTCTACCTCATAGTTCTCAGGCTTGAATATTGAGTAATCAATACCTGAAGAAGGAGGAGGGAATATATTATCCTCTAAGTTTAATATTTCATTAGAAACATTTGTAATTATTGTTTGCTCTAACGATTCTAGGTTAACTAGAATATCCCCAACAGCAACAACGCCTGCAAACCCATTATCTCTCATCGTAAATGGCTGTGGACTAATTCCACTAATACCACTCTTCACAAACGTAGTATATGCCAATACTTTATTTAATAAATAGTAATCATCTCCTGTAGTTAATTGAGATGGGGTGAAGTATCTATTAAATGCTTTTTGGTCAAAGTTTCTTATTGTCGAGAATGTATCTATAGACTCCTCAATACCTTTTGTCATATCAGCATACTCAGAACCTGATATTCTAGCGTTCTCTTTATTTATAGCCGTATTGTAATCACTAAAGTAATTCTCAAAGATTTCTAGCTGTGCTTGCTTAGCAAACAGATTAAAATCCTGTGGAGATATATATCCATAGTTGTTCTTGTTAAGAACCGAAAAGACTGTATTTCTTACTGAGTTTATCATAATAAACTTTTGTACAAAGATAACAAAAAAAAAGAGTCCGATGAAAAATCGGACTCTTCTATATCGACCGGGGTAACCCCAATCAAAAATTATTTAGTTAAAACTAAAACCTGTAATGATTGCTCCCGCAGGTGCTTCAACAGTAACAACATTTGTTGGTCCTATAACCACACCATTTGAAAGGCTGCCAATTGCATCGTTAATAGATTGTATGTACGATTCAGCATCTGCATCAGAAGTTAGGTTAGTATTTATATTAAGGTATCCTGAATTAACATCATCAGAATATATAAATCTAATCTCTCCTCCACCTGTGTTTGCTTGATATACAAATAAATATTTAGATGCATTTAACAAAGAATATGTATCTCCTTGACCTTCTGAAAATATTTCATAAGCAGTAGGAGAAGGTATTCCGGGACTTCCTGAGAGAGTTAAGGTTGTATCGCTATCAACGGAAACAACAGTAAAGTTAGTCCCTGCAACTACAAACAAATCGTCAGCTTTTGTTGTTGTTGTAAATGATGCCGAAGCATCTGTCCAAGTAGTAGAACTAGATTGTCCTGTACCTGAAGCTGTTATTTTACTTTTATATATTTTTAAAAAACTCATAATCTTATTTTTTTATTAATTTACGGGTGTTACTGAAATTACTGCAAGTGCTCCATTTGCTGTTGAAACTACAGGCAATTTTACCTCAACAAAATTGCTAGGCTTTATTGTTGATTTTAATGCATCTAACATATATGCATTTAAGCTCATCTCAAGTCCTGAGTCTACAGCTCCATTTGTTAGGGTTAATTTAATGTTATCTGCATTTCTATCAGGAGCATAAACGATATCTGCTCTTTTACTATAAGATGTATTCAATGCTATCATTTTATCAAGAATAACCATTCTTGGATTTACAAACTGAGTGGCACTATAAATCTTGTAAGCACCAATTGTTCCTATGTTTCTAGAAAGAGTTAATACCGTATCGCTATTGATACTAACTATTGTACCTGATGAAGTACCTACTGTAGATTGTACAACATCGCCTACATTAACCGTAGAAGTGAACGTAGCACCTGCATCAGTTAATGTTGTGTTGTTAGTAGAGCTTGTTCCACTAGCAATTTCTTTGTTACTGTATATTTTTAAAAATTTCATAAGTATGTTTTCTTGCCTACAAAGATAATCAAAAAAAAATACCCATATTTTGCAATATGGGTATCTTTAATTTATTCAAATACTGATTATCCTTCTACAAGGTTCTCAAGCATTTTTAGTGAGTCAATTCCTTCATCACTCTGCAAGTATGATGTTGCTAAATACAATGGGTCTTCATTGAATGGCACAACAAGCATTCTTGTTTTGTTAGATGGTGTATTAAACCATATCTCCTTTTTGTTTCTTCTAAAGGTTAATAGCCCTTTATCAAAGAACAGTTGTACCGTACCTTGAACTTTCATTGTTGGATCATTAATCGCTTCTAAAAAATCACTTGGATTGCTTTTAGCAAAAATCAATATATCTCTTTTTAGTTCAGCAGTAGATATCTTAGATGTATCTCTACCAAACAATACACGAGACATTGTTTCTATTTGCTCTATAGACATTTTACTTGCCTCAACAAGTGCATCTACCTCTAAGTTTAATATTTCAACCTCTTCTTCTGCATCTTTAGCTTCATCAACCTCTACAAATCTACTTCCATTCATAGGATGATAATGTAAAAATTCCTGAAGCACAGGGTTGTTTTTAGGAACGTGCAAGAATCCATCTTCAAAAACAATTGGCTCTAAAATAAGATTACCATCTTGCTCATCCTCAAATGGGGATTTTTGATTTCTAGCATATCTAAGTGGTCTGTTTTCATTCTTTTCTTCATCGAAGTAAAGCAATGAATAGCTCCTAGAAGTTTTTGTCGGTATCATAAATGACAAGGGAGCTTTTTCTGATGTTAATCTGTAGGTTTTAGCTACAGATATTTTTTTATTTTTCATTTGATTTAATTTATAATTTTTAAAAAAAGGGGTGATATTTCACACCCCTTGTGATATTAGTTGTTCTTAATCTTTAAAGATAAAGAAGTTGTTTGCACCTAGTGTACATACAGCTCTTTCAGAAAGGAAGTGTACTTCCATTGCATCAAGGTCGCTGTTCATTGCACCACCTGCTGAACCTGTAATCCACGTTTTGTAACGTCTATCTTCAGTTTCTGAAGCTCGGTAACGTACGTGTAAGAAAGGTCGCTTAGCGTTCTTTCCAAGAACTTGGTCATAAACAGTAGTAGAACCCGCAGGTACTAATAATCCGTTAACTGAACCTGTTCCTGTAAGACCACCTCGCATAGTTGGGTCGTTTAGGTATTTCCAATCAGTTTTGTAGAAATCGTAACCTCTACGGAATCCTGTGAAACCTAAGTTAAGAGCCATATCCTTATCGTTGTCAAATAGTCCGTAAGACGTACCACCTGCACCGTAAGAGTTTTGAGCTGCTAACATATCGTCAATATCAAAACCAAATTCTCTGTTCAAGAAAATAACATTCTCTTCAATAGAACCTTGCTTATCTAATCGTCTGATGATATTGTCAAAGTCAGCTAATGCAGCAGGATTACCACCTGCCCATACGTTTCCTCTTCCTTCTACCGTGTAGAAAATACCTTCAGACCCTGCACCTGTTGCACCGGCAGCAGCACCATTACCTAATTCGGCATCAGCACCTGAACCTTGCTCAGCAGGAACAGCTTCAATCATTGCAGTTTCTAGATAGTCATCAAAACGTAAACGAGTTTCGTGCTCTGACTTCAAGTACCATAGGTATCCTGTAGCACCATTTTCAGTAGTAACCTCTACCCATCCGATTTGAGCCATATCAGAACCTGATACTGCATACTTATCTTTAAGGATAATTGGCTTGTTTTCGAAGATAGAATCTTCAGCTTCTAAAGAACCTACCATTCCGTTAGTTCCTTTTTTAAATTCAGAACCGTAAACAAATACTTCGATAGCTGCTGCTGCATTAAATCCTACAGGCTGACCTGCTGCTTCGTAGTAAGCTACTGTGAAAGTTAAAAGCACAGGATCAGGCATTGTTGTAACTACTGCTTTAGCTGTAGTAGTACCATCGCTAAGCATAACTGTTTGACCTGCTCTGATTGCTATGTTTGTAACACCTGCATCCCCAACTACAAAAGTAGATTGATTTTGACCATCTACTGTAGCTGTAGTTAATGCGGTATACTTAGTGTGAAGTCTTCCTTGCTCAGCCCATTTGATAAGGTCAGAGTTAGAAGGCATCTCAGCACCTACCATTCTAAGGAATGAAGATACTGTACGATTACCATATCTTTCAAATTCTTTCTCATAAGTATCAGGTAGATACTGATTCAAGAAATCAAAGTTGGTAATATAATTTGTTGAAAGGGCTATTTGCTCAGCACTTGGCTGCAAATCAAAACCCGGTGTTGTTTGGACACTTCCTGCCATAATTTTTCTTTTTTAATTTTTAAACTTATTTTTTACTTCTAATTTTTAAACCTCTTCCCGAGTCGCTGCCGAGAGATTTAATTTGCATCCCGCCTTTAGAAGTTACTTCAGGTGTTCTGCGTTCAGACATATTAATGTTTTTCGTCTTACGCATTACATCGTCAGTAGCCTCTGCTTTGCCTTGCTCATAAAAGAACTTGGCAAACTTTTCAGGATTCATTGCAATAGACAAAGCCTTGTGGTATCCTACTGCATCCTCAACAAGTCCATCTTCATTCAAAAACTTTTTTAAAAAAGTTGATGTGTCAGATTGAGCTTTCTTTAGTTCAGTAGCGTCACCCGGAGAATAAGTTACTTTTTTATCGTCAAGCGTGAACTCAAAACCTTTGAACTCACTTCCGAATACATCATTAGTTTTTTTAATAAACCAATCATGCTTTCTTCGTAACTCTTCTTCGTAAGTCTTTGATGACTCTATATATTGTTTATATGCCTCAAGATCTTTTGAGTCGCTTTCAGAAATAGAACTCCCACTTGACTCAAGGGGAACTCTGTACTTTTCCTTCTGCTCATTAAAATACTTCTTGGCTTTAGCAATAGTCTTTTTCCTTGCTATTTTGATTTTCTTAATGTCAGCATCATCATCTAGATCCTCATCATATGAGTACTCGTCCATTAGCATATCAATGTCTTCAGAGTCTAATCCTTCTTCAGTTGCACTAAGATATTCTCGTAGCAATATATCAGGGGTTAATTCATCAAAGTCTTTACTTAACTTAACAAAGTCATCAATTCCTCTCCCTGTTTCTTTTTTGTACTTATAATAAGCTGCAACATCTTCAGGCATCTCTTCAGATTCCTGAGCTGCTGTAATCTCATCAAGAGAATTAATTTCTCTTCCGTACTTATCCTTAATAAATGAAAGAACACTTTCCTCGTTTAACTCTGAGGGTTGAGCTGTATCTTCTTCTTCTTCGGTTTCTTTTTGAGCAACAACCTCAGTTGTTTCTTCAGATTCAACCTCTCCACTTAACTTTTCTTCGTGCTTTTCGAGTAGCTCCTGTTCAACTTGTTGTACAGACTTTTCCTCAACAACACCTACTTCTTTTACTTTAATTTCCATTTGATTTGATTTTATGCAAAATTAAACAAAAAATAATTATGTTTTTTACCTAGGATCAAACTCAGCTAAGTCAAATCCATCTAGACTATCCTCGTTAGATTCAAAGTTCATAGGTGGTAAATTATTTTTTCTTTGATTTATTAATTTTGATTGCTCAGTATTTTGTTGGCTAATCCTATCTGACTTAGCTTTTTCTCTATTATCTTCTCTACTTTGAAGCTGTTGTGATTCCATACCTCTAATCTGCATATTTAAGCTAAACTCTTTATCCATTAATTGAGATTTAAGCATTGCTTCATTTTTCATCTTTTCAATATCAAATGCTATTTCTGCCTGCTTAATCTGCATTGTAGATTGCGTTTCTGCTTGAAGTTTCTGCATAGATGCTTGAGCAGCCATCTGCTGAGATTGCATTTGCTGCTGAGCCTGAATAGCCTGAGCCTGCATCTTCATTTTTTCCTCTCTCTCTTGTTTAGCCTTACGTTTTACTTTTAGTAACTGATTAGCTAACTTAATATTTCTAATCTCACGAATATCAATTGCATCTTCAAGATCTATACCTCCTTTTGACAATGCCACCTGAATGTTTTGTTCAAGCATTGCTTTTTGCTCCTCATCAGGAGAAACCTCAATAAAAATCCCAAAGTCATATAAATATAAATCATTTATATCATTTAATATGGCTACATTGTATTTGCCTATCTTATTGATAAACTCATCTTTAAAATCAGAATACTGTAATACATCACTAACCCTATATGATAAACTTTCAGATAATGATCTATACATATAAAGACTTCCATCCAATATGTGCCTAGTTGCTGTATTTGAATTAGCTGCTGCTAGTTTCTGCAATCCAACTAAAGAATCAGGATCAGGCATGCTACCATCTCTAGCTTCATTAAGACCTGTTACATTTCTGATTTGGTTTAGATAATGATTATAATTACTAATAAGCATTTGAGTTTTAGATGCACCTGAGTTAGATGTTAGCTGCTGTATTGGTACTCTTGCGTTGTTAAATTCACCATCGCCTGTATAACTTCTACCAATAACACTACCTGTTTGGAAATATAGTCTTAATGCATCTTCAGGATTGTATGCTGCTCCTGTACCTAGGTCTACTTCATTTAATCCATCGGCATCAATAAACACACCATCAGGTACAACCTTAGCAATAACTTGCTGTAGTTTTAAATGAGTAATCTGAATCAAATCAGCAAATGGTATCATACGTCTTACTAAAGACTCAATAACACCTTTATACATTCTTGGTGCTGTAGCAACGTAGTTAGGAAGTGCGTGCTGTGTAGCAGACTTTGGTCTTACCATATTCTCAGCCATCTCCCACTTGAGTATTATATTAGTACCCATAACCATAACACCGTTATACCACACATCAATGGTTTTTTCTACTTTTTCAAATGACCCTTCCTCCATCATCTCTTCGGGTGGATTGAATTGGTCATCTTTTTCTACCATTGATATAGCTCCACTATCTTTTATCTTTTTCTTATATACGACCTTTTTAGTTGTCTTATAATTAAAGTACATTAAAGTGGTAGTGTCTCTATAAAATATATCATTATCATAATACTGAGCTACGTTGTAGTAATCATACCAAGACTGCCCATATTTAGATATTTCTTCTAAGTCTGCATTTGTTAATGTAGGATCTATTTTCTTTAGCTCAATAATAGGAACTGTTTTAATTTCACCCCAATAGAAACAATCCTTAAAGTTAGGATCTTCTGTGTAGCTATACACAATATTAGCGGGGTCAACATACTCAACCTTTACGCCTGCACCCGGCAAAAATTCTGTCTTAGCTACACCAATCCCTAATACAGTTAAGTCATAATCAATTCTCTTACGAATATCATCGTAATGGTTTTCGTCGAACATTGTTTCAATAGCAGTCTCTTCTGCTATTTCAATTGCAGGCTTATAATTAAGCTGCATATATAATGATAATTCTTCGTCAGAACTAGGCATTTCTTGAGGATTCATACTAAATGGATTTATCCCTGTCTGTTCTTGTATATTTTCTAATATAGGTTTTGCCGCAATTTCTCCTTCAAGCAATTGTTGAAATCTACTTCTTCTTGACTGAGATAAAGCATCTTGAGAATATGCTTTAACTTTGAATAATCTATCAGACATTCCGTTAACAACGATGTCAACGAACTTTGGTAATATAGGAACAGGTGTCCAATCTAGGTTTAAGTATGATAAATCACCATCTACGGCTAACTCATTTTTATATTTTCCTACAGATTGCTCTCCTCGAGCATATAGTTTTAATCTGTGAAATTCTCCCCATTGGCTGTAAAATCTACATTGTCTCCCGTCCTTCTTGAACCATTCATATTGAATTGCTTGTCCAATCTGTAAACCAAATTCATCAGTAGCCTTCTCAGCATCTGATACAAATTGACTAGGGAATCCTGTAGATGATATGTTTATTTTAACATCGTTCATCTAATAATTTCGCTAATATTTCCGTTATTGCTATACTTTGCAAAGTTAATCTTTATTTTTGATTGTTTTTTCTCCGACACATACAAATGCTTTTGTGTAGCCATAATTGCTAACCCTGAACTTATCGAAGCATCAAACTTTGTTCTATTGGTTATATCGAACTTTGCCCAATCTTCAAGCGTTCTAGTAAATGGCATAGAGCCTATGTCTTCCGAGTCTCTATATGTACCCTCTACATCAAACCCTACATACTTCTCTATATATGACTCAATAGCTGCTGCGTGTGCCTGCTTAACATCTTCACTACTATTAGGTATGCCACCTAATTCTTTTTCTGTTTTTGATAACTTATTGTATGACTTGTCAGGTCTGTTTGTACAGAATCCTCTGTATCCTCTGTTCTTAAAATGATACAGCAACCTTGGCTTATTATTCTCTATAAGTATTGGCATACCATAAAATACGCAAGCCATCAACACCTCTTCAAAGAATATCTCTGCTGTCTGTGGTCTAGCTACATACTCCAAGAAAAACTCATTACTCGGTGCTTCATCCATATTAAATGTAGTTACTCCGTGCAATGCTCCATTAGAACCGCCCCCACCTACAGTACCTGATATATCATATGAGTCACAACCAAACGCACCTATATGGTCATTGCCGGGATACTTAATTCCGTTTCTATCAATGACTCTATTTTGTAAGTTCTTGTTAGGTGTCCAACTTACATTGAACCTACCACGCTTGTCAGGACTAAACACAACCTCACTATCCTTAACCCCATTCTTCCAATGGAAACTACCTCGTGTTATATGATGCTCTTTTATTAATGCATCGTTATAATCTATCTGCTGATATATCTTAGTTAAGTTAAATATTGATTGTTTACTTTCATCTCTGAATGCGTGTGACTCTGTTCGTGGAAACTGACGATAAAATTCATTGAGTGCATCTGCATCGTTCTTCAATGAAGATACTTCATTCTCCCAATAGTCTACTGCACCCTGAGATATCATTTCATTATCTACACCTAGCACAGACTTAGCAGGCTTTCTAAAAACAGGCATCCCAAACCTATCTATGAATCCTTCCATATTCCATTCCATTGGGATGAAAAGTGAATACATACCACTCTTAGTCTGACCGTTTGAATTACGATTTAAAACATTAGAGTCATTATATAGCTTTTTAAAATTATCACCACCCTTGTTAAGTGCATTAGATGTAGAACCCATCATACACTTACCTATAATCTTACTACCTAGTCGCAAACAGGTTTTAGTTACTCGCCAATTGTTTAGAATATTATTTGGCTTTATCCACTTCCCACTCTCATCGTGTACTAGCAATAATAACTTCTCACCATCATAGCTGTTATCATCCGTGTTCTTCCAATCTATTGTGGTGTCCAACCCAAACAACTCATCATCGCTTGTGTCGTACATATTTTTCTTTGTAATTTTTGCTGCCGGGATACGGAATGCAAGCTCTGTCTTCGGCTTATCCATACCATCCATAATAGGCTTGAAAAAGAAAGGTAGCCTACTATTTATAGGAACAACCTTATCAGTAAACATCTTCTTAGCATCCGAACCTGTTTTAGATAATATGCCAACCCTAGCATCCTTTGCAAGCGTTCCTGTATTAACACACTCAGATGATGACATAAACGAAAACCCTGAACGTCTTATCTTAAGATATGTCATACCAAAACTTCTTTTGTCAGCCTTGCAAGCCTCCCAAAATATATACAGTATACGATTTGCTTCACGATAGTCC
>Ga0233412_10000779_pt1 | contig 17824 bp, 15 predicted proteins | sample Na_anoxic_4_MG_FD_180667 | JGI IMG/M metagenome (GOLD analysis project Ga0233412, IMG submission 180667) | Seawater microbial communities from Saanich Inlet, British Columbia, Canada - Na_anoxic_4_MG | ecosystem: Environmental > Aquatic > Marine > Inlet | place: Canada: British Columbia...
GGATACTTCAGAATAGGATACATCATTGCCTCTGCGACTTCCTTACTCATCTTACTCTTTCCGAACCACTCCTTCGAATTCTTTACAGCATCATTTAGAAGCTTTTCTTGTAGACCCTTCATATTTTTACAGAACGTTGCTACGCTCGAAGATTTATCACTCTCAAATACCAAATTAGCATCGTATGATACACGTCCTGAACTTTCATCTACTCGTTCATTCACTCCCCAAGTAAACATCATCGGCGCACTAATAACTAGTGCCTGACCATTCAGTTGAATCTGAACTTTCTTACCTCCGCGCGAATCAACTGTCGCGGTCTTGTAAGTAACGTTATTTGCATTAAGGTGTTTGGCTTTTACGATCATTTCGGTGGCTTTACTCATTTTGTGTTTATGAGTTTAATATAGATGCTTTGTTTTAAATCAATTTTTTGAAATTTTTAAGTATTTGAGATATATTCGCTATTCTACTATAATGAAGTAAATAAAAAAATATTTGAGACTTGCAATACCTACATATTTTTATAATATATATTATTTTCTTATTTAAATGCTATATATATATAGCCTACATGCTTGTAGTTCAATAACTTATTATAAACAAAAATATAAACATTATAAAAAGATTTAAATTTAGGAATCTTATATATATAAGAATGATGAAATTATCACCAAAGACATTTTTAAAACTTCATTTATATGAGAATGTACCCACTCCTCCGCGTAAAAGAAAAAAGGTTTCAAGTGAAGACTTTATTATTCCTTCTTATCATGAGTGGAATTGTTTGATAGTAAGGAATTATAATGTATCTCAGTTAAAAGATATGGCAAGATACTATAAACAAAAAGTATCAGGTAATAAAAAAGAGTTGGTGAAAAGGATATATAATCATCTAAAATTTTCGTTTTATGCGATCAAAGTACAGAAAACCTGGAGAGGATTTATGATTAAAAATTATAATAATCTTCACGGGCCGGGAGTTTTCAAAAGAACCAAGTGTATAAATAATAGTGATTTTCTTTCTTTGAATGATATTAAAGATATATCACATAATCAGTTTTTCAGTTTTGAAGACAGTGGGTTTATTTATGGGTTTGATGCCAAATCGCTGCACAACCTTATTATTAAAAATAAAACACCAACTAATCCATATAATAGAAAAGTAATTGATAATAAAACTATAAATAATTTCAATAAATTTTTACGATATGGGAAACTATTGAAGAAAAATACAGTAATTAGTTTACAAGATTCTACTAGCAATATGAGTATTGCAAAAAGAATTGAGTTGAATGCTCATACAATTTTTCATAAAATAGACGGACATGGACATATTACCGATGCCACATGGTTTTTAACATTGGATAGAGCACAATTAATAAAACTTACAAGAGAATTAGCTGATATTTGGAATTATAGGGCATCATTAACACCTCAAATTAAAATTGCTATTTGTCCACCACACGGCGACCCATTTTCAGGAATTAATATGCACTCGCTTACCGGACAAAATATACAAACTCTTAAAATTAATATATTGAATATATTTGATAATATAATATCAAAAAGTCCTGAACGAACTAATCAATCACTTGGGGCATTTTATATTTTAGGATCACTTACATTGGTTAGCCAAAATGCTGCCAACGCACTTCCATGGTTGTACGAATCTGTTTTTTATTTACCAACCAATCAATAAAGTAAAATGTCTATTTTCATGCGTAATATTTAGGACTTTCAAACGACATAAGCTCTTGAAATAACAAATAAATAAATTGTTATATCAAACAACTTAAAAAGTACACGCATAAATAGATTATAAAATGGCAAAAGTTAAGGCAACCAAAGCGAAAGCTAAGAAGACTACTACTAAGTCTAAGAAATCCGTAGCGAAAGCTGCACCAAAGGCCGTCGAGAAAGTGGTCGCTGCTCCCGAGACCACTCCAGCTGTCCAGGCCGCGCCAGTTGCTGAGGCAGTCCCAGCTGTTCCAACCCTTTCTGAGAGTTTTGGGGAGTTACTAGGACTGTTGCAAGCACTTCGTAGTCAGCTCACTAGTGTCACTGGACAAGTGCGCGCTCTTCAGAAGCGTGCCGATCGTGAACTTAAGAATGCGCATAAGGCAAGTAAAAAGCGTCAAAAGCGTACAGGAAATCGTGCCCCTAGTGGATTTGTGAAGCCCACCAAGATCAGTTCTGAGCTTGCCAACTTTTTGGGAAAGCCAAAGGGAACTGAGATGGCTCGTACTGAGGTCACGCGGGAGATTAACAAGTACATTCGTGCTAATAAGCTTCAAGACAAGGACAATGGTCGTATTATCCTCGCTGATACTAAGTTGCGCAAGCTTCTTAAACTCAATAAAGATGATGAGCTTACATACTTCAATCTTCAGCGTTACATGAGTCCTCATTTCGCTAAGAATGTTAAGAAAGCTACTTCTCAGTAGATATATTCACTCATTAAATAATTAAAATTTAATAAAAAATTTAATTATTTTTATCATAGTAATTTAAATACTTAATTTATGAAAATAAATCCATTATTTGAAAGTATATGTTTGAGTGATGGTTTATTCACCGCTTTATTCTTAATCAAACAGTATCTGATCTTATTAAGAATTTCCGAGGGGTCTTTATTGTATATATCAAATACATCTCTCACTTGATGATATTTTCGCAAAGCAATTTTATTAGTTTGATGCAACCAAGCCATGAAATCCTGGTCATTTGGTTTTTGTTTATATCGCAAGAACAGTTTGTAAAATGTAAAGATGTTTCTCCGACTCTCATTGTAGTCTGTCCCTGAAAGAATACATAACTGCTGAAACTCATTAAATTTCATCCCAACCGATTGAAGAATTTTCCCCAATGGATAAACAACCACTGTATGATTTAAAAGACTGATATATTTTAACACCCGAGGACATCCATATGCAAACAAATCTGTGTCCTCACTTAAACAAGCATATGCCGCTCCTTTAATAACAAGCGCTGAACACAATTCATCCGCTTCATTTGTGGCTGTTATATATTTGATACCATATGCATCCAATAGTTCTTTTACTTCATCTACATCACGATAAGTAAGTTTAACAAATTTTCTCCGCAAAATAGACATTTTCTCTTCCTCCTTTTCCCTCTCATCCGGTGGAAGTGATTCTACTTTTTTCATTATATTAAAATACTCATATTTAGCAGCATCTCTCTGCTCTTTTCTCTTCAAAATTGTATGTTCTTTGTTTTTCATGGATTTTCCATCGAAAACGAAGAGTGCTGAAATGTTATTCACGCGAAATAGTGTACAGAGTAAATATATATTTTCTATCAAAGCATCCATGGCCTTGAATCTGTATAAATAAATACTAGCATCGATGACTATCCTTTTTCCAGATAGATTTCGTAGAGACGTTTTATATGATCCATTTTCACGAAGATTGCGAAGAAATGTTGTTAGAAGATGAATTCCCATTATAAATATAAATTGTATAGTTATTTGTTGTATGATACTAGTTTCCAGACTATTTTTATAATCAATTTTTTAAAAATCACATCAACTCTATGATTGTCATTCTCATAGTTCTAGCTAATGTTCTATCATCTTTTTCCGCTACCAAAGATTTATATTTTTTTAATATACTTTGAGCTATATCAAGTTCTTTGATAAAAGCGGGAGATTTATAATGACCTACAATAAATCTATAAAATTGCATTAGATTATCTTTTGATCTATAAAATGCCAAAATATTGTCATTATTCGTTTTACACCACTTCATAAATGGTACCGCATTAAACATTAATATGGCTTTGATAACATAATAAGCAAAAATATTTGTTTTTTCTTTGTATAAATATTTTCGAGCTCTATCGCTTAAATTATTTTTATCATGTAAATTTTTATAATGTAATCCCATGAAATCTAATACTTTTACACACTGAAATAAACAAAAAAACTGCTCAAAACCAACACAATATTCGGCATACAAATAAAATTCCTTTATACCACTACCTTTGGACATAAAATAAGAAGTAAACACGCAATTCATTATACTTGCCCAAAATTCCGTATAGGCTTCATACAAATTAAAATTGCTATTTATTGGAAAAATGGTTTTTATTTTATTATTCAATACTGTATTAGACATGGATGAAAAATCTAATCCTAATGAATGAAATGTTTCATGTATAAACACTTTAAATATTTCTTCTTTTCTAAACAAACAAATCTCTCCATTTGCCGTACAAGTAGTTGTAACTGCGGTATTTGCATGAGTTGATGATAAAACCGAAAATGGACTCCCAGGGATAACTTTCTTAATAGGTGTCATATAACAATATATCTTCAAAGTTTTACTGCATTTGGCCCTAGCGTAATTACTAACAAACTTTAACCACATGATCATTTTATAAACCAATTTATCAAATTTTACAAGTTGATTAAATTCACTTTCATTCATTAAATAAAAATTGATATTTATTGATCTACCCGCTACTTTACATTTGTAACTTAATGCCCCTTTTATGTTATGTTTGATGTAAGTTTTAATATTATCAGGAATATATGTACTACTTAATAATGTAGTATGATTTATTGATCTAAAATCTCTTACTTCTTTCAATGAAATTTTTATTTTATTACTTTTCCATTCTTTATCGGTAAATTTATCAGCAGCCTTTAACTCTGAATAAAAGTTTTTCATAATTCTATCAAAATCTCTCTGCTGTGGAGCATTTTTCTTTTTTACAAACTTTTCAAAATGATCCATCATCGCAACCATCATTTGTTCTGAGTCATTAGAAAATTTCATTGGAATTAATATATATAAATAGTATAATATTTATAAATAGTTATCAATAATATAATATTATTGATAATTAAATTACTCTAATACTTCTCTTATCTTCATGGTATCATAAAAGATAATTGGTGACTGTCCTCTTACAAAATGCTGTAATTTTGCATCTTTCGTTGCCATCAAAACTCTTTTAGCCTCATCTACCTGTTTATATTTTGCCATCTGTCCTCTGTACATCGCATGCTCATTTTCTTTACTTGAAAAGAAATTTTCATCTATTTTTATTTTTTTTGATCTTATTTGTTTGCCTTTAAATTTCCCGGTCTTTCCTCCAGCACCCTTGGCCATTGCAGGGCTTTTGGATAATTCCGTATCCGAATCCAAGGAAAAGGTATTGTAAAATTCAGGATTATTTTTTTTGAATTTTGAAGCATGATAAAAATGTTCTACACTTTTCCATCGCTTCCCATCTAAAGTAAAATCACCTTCAAAAAAATTAGATAAAACCTTCCTCCAATTTTTAATTCCCGCTAATTCAGAAAATCTCATTACTTCTTTTTTGGGTACTTTCTCTCCAGCACCTTTTCCAGGGTTTGAATCTCGTGACTTTGAATAAAATTGGAATACAATATCCTCATTAAATTTTACATCTTTCATGTTTTCTAATCCTTCGTCAAATTTTTCCTCTTTTGGTAACCCTATATCTTCAACCCCCGAATCTGTTTTTGGCTTAAGAATACCTTCATCTTTATTATTGTTTTTTGATTCATCCGGTGCGATTTCTCCCTTTATACTTGCTTTCAATGCCTTAAATTTAGGTATCAAATTATATATACCATCTTCCTTTTCCATACATTTTGTAACAATTAAATCCTTTATCGCATATGGTAATGTATTAAATGTAAAAATACGCTGATTTTTATACAAAATTAGTTTGTAGTGGTTCCCAGTATATGATAATATCACGTAATATTTAGGTTTGAATACACCCGCCGATTCAATATCATCATCGACCATATTACCACACTGTAAAACATTTCCAAAATCGCCGTGATTAAAATTATATTCGGAGAGAATTATTAATTTTATATTTAAAGCCCTTTCCAATACATTTATTGCCCACGTTTCCGCCCAAAATTTACATGTTTGAACTTTTGCTTTAAATTTTTCGAGATTGTTAATGCCTTGCAACCAAAGATAATCTTGCATATTCTCACGGGCATATACATACTCTCTTTTAGCTCTTCTAAACTTTTCAATTGCTTTATTTGCCTCTGTGGTAAGTGCCTTTTTATCATCTCTATTAGTTGCTGTAGAAAATTGCACCTTTAATGCATCTAAATCATTTTTTATTTGCATCATTTTTTGCTGTGTTTTGGACATTTCAGAATTATACATATCATATTGCTCTTTAAAATCGTCAAAAACACTTTGCGTCGCATTTTTAGCAATGATTTCTCTTAATTGTTTTACTGTTATTGACTTATTTTCCTTATATGCATCACGTATAGTTGCAAATAAACAATCGCCACCGCCTTCATTGTCCAATATTTTATATTTACTGCTTTTTATGTACTGCTTGATCCATTCATCTTGTTTATTTAATTTATATTCTCCTCTTTCCTTCATGGCATCTTCCATTGAACCCTTATGCGCAGACAAATCATCTTTGTCATCGTCATCTTTTTCCTTTAATATTTCTTTCAAAACAGTGGTATCATTTGGACTGGTCCACGTATCCGTTTCCAACTCTTCTTCTTCAAAACCTACTACAGCAGGATCTTCCGTTTTACCTTCATTTGATTTAGTATCCGATGCATTTGGTTCTAATGTTTTTGTACCCAAAACCTTTTCAAGATGTTGTTGAGTAAAAAAAGAATAAAATAGAGGCAAGGGATTGGATAATAAACTTACATCAAAATCATCATCTTCATCTAATAATTGAGTATATTGCGAAGCCAAAAATTCATAAATTCCTATTTGTTCTACTATTGCATCGTCTTTAACAAGATATACTGGTATATATAAAATACCCTTATCTGCATAAGTATATCTTACATTCCCTAAAGCTACGCCAGCCATCATGCTTGGAAATAATTCTATATCAAACTGAACTGCGTCATATCCGAAATCATTTTCATCAACTGCATCTGTACCTATATAAGTAATACTATCATCTATTAATGACTTTACCATATATTTTAATCTAATATTAAAAATTTACTTAAGTATTTATCACTCTTTATTTCTTCTATACAAGACCATAATCTTTTACGCCTGTAAACTGTCTCAATATTTTCAGGATCCTTTTCAAAAATAACTATCTCTTCTACCAACTGATCCTTTCGTTTCTTCCGTTTACTAATATCATAATATGCAGCAATTCTTTCCAATTCCTTTTTAATATAATTAGTTTGATATTCAATCTCTAATGCAATATAATCATCCATTGCAACAGACGAGGTCATTTCCATTAAATCTACCTCTTTTACTAAATCTTCATACGTGACAATACTTTCATTTTTTTCCTCCTTACATTCTTCTTGGAGAGAAAAATGTATATTTTCTTCACTTTCTGACATATTATATAAATATAGTTATATATTTTTATATCATTCAATATATAACTATATTCAATATTCATCATCCAAATCCATAAATTTAAATGTGGTTTTACTACTAAGACTACAATGGTCACGCGATTTCATTGATGCGGCATTGGATACAAAATTTTTAATTTCTAGAGCTTTTTCTTCATTATGAAGTTCAATAAATTTAAATCCTTCACTAATCATTACAACCAAATTTTCCACAATTTCATCCACCTCATTCTTTTTATTTTCTGAATCGATATAACTATGAAATTTATTTATCAAGATATCAATTAAATTAATCACCTTGTCAGGTGAAATCACCGTTTGTTTCATGAGATGAACAAAGAAGCTACTAAGAGCGCGTCGCTTACTGTTTTCCTTATTAATTGCGCAGAATTTATCATAATCTTCTTCAGCCTCTATGTGACGGATTGTATTAAACAACTCAAGAAAAGAATCTACGTTCTTTTGACAAATAGAATTCATAAGAGGAAATACTTCAATCATACCCCTATATGATTTCGCATATAGCTCTGCCCAAAACTTATTCATACTTCCTATCTCAAATATAGATTCACCTATTTTTAATAGATCCGATTCTGGAGGATTTGTATTTATAATTTCTTGCAATAGTGTTTTAATTTGTTTTTGTTTATCTTCATAATTTTTTGAAGTCATTTTATTGAACAGCGTTCGAAGATCATCTAACTGTTTTTCAATTCCATCATTGCTCTTTACACCTATTGTGGTTGTCGTTTTGAAATTACGCATTTCCTGCCAATCAACTTCCGTTATAGTGACTTTTTGTCTTCGCCTTTCTCTTCGAGGGTTATCATTATTTTTATTCTTAAATACAGGAGTCCTTTGATAAGTTGGCGCGCCTACGAGAGCAGCCAGTCGATTAATAGACTGAATTACAGTGGTAGATAAATAATTATCTACTGGATTTATTCTATTATTAATTTTATTAAAATCGTCAAGTGTGAATTGATGATCTGCTAGTATTGATGTCATGATTTACTTTGAATACACAAGAAATGTTTATATCAATTTTTCAAATAGATTATACCTTCATTATAATGCACAAAAAATTGATTCAGATATTAGTTTATAGTATCCACTTAAACAAATCCTCATCTTAGTATATAGACATGGAAAGCAATTCAAACGAAAACAAAAGCGCAAATACATCTGGGCCCACAGAAATACAAAACTGGGATGACACACCTCTTATTAGAGATAAAATTTTACGTGGCATCTTTGCCAACGGGTTTGAACAACCCAGTCCCATTCAAAAGAAAGGGATTGTTCCTATGATTCAAACGGATAAAAATGGCAAACGTCGTGATATTATAGCTCAGGCACAATCAGGAACAGGAAAAACTGGGTGTTTCTCGGTGGGGGTACTTAATATCATTAATCCTGAAGAACAAATTACACAAGGACTTATTCTTGCTCCAACACACGAGTTAGCAGGTCAAATTCGCGATGTAATTACTGCTCTCGGTAGATTTGATAATATGGTTGTTCAGCTACTTGTTGGCGGTACTTCTGTAGACGGCGATAGAGAAAAACTTGATAATAACCCACCTCATATTGTTGTTGGTACTCCTGGGCGAGTACACGATATGATTCGTAGAAAATATCTTAAGACTGAGAAAATGAAAATTATTGTATTGGATGAGGCTGATGAGATGCTCTCTCAAGGTTTTAAAGACCAAATTTATAAGATTTTCCAATATATGCCGTCAACAATTCAAATTGGACTATTTTCAGCTACAATGCCTCCTGAATGCGAGGATATGGCAGCAAAATTTATGGATAAACCCGTTAAAATTCTTGTCAAAGCGGAAGCTCTAACTCTTCAAGGTATTGCGCAATACTTTGTGCGACTCGATGGCGATGGACAAAAATATGCGGTTTTGAAAGATCTATTTGCAGGGCTTAGTGTTTCACAGGCTATTATTTATTGCAATAGTACTCGAAGAGTTGACGATCTTCATGAAGCTATGATTGCCGATGAGTATCCCGTGGCCAAGATTCATGGAAAAATGGATGAATCAGATAGAAAGGAAACAAATAAACAGTTCCGAGCTGGACAACACCGGGTTCTAGTTACATCAGATTTGTACGCACGTGGCATTGATGTTCAACAGGTTAGTATTGTAATTAACTTCGATGTTCCGAAAAGCGAACATACATATCTTCATAGAATTGGTCGCTCAGGTAGATGGGGAAGAAAAGGTGTGGCAATTAACCTTGTTACAAAGCATGATGGGGCTAGACTGAAACACTTTGAAGAGTATTATAGCACTGTAATTAGTGAAATGCCATCAGATTGGACAGCGCATATTAGCAACGTTTAAATTCGTAATCTACATTCTCTTATAATATTATTAAACTTTAATGTTAGAAGATCATCTTAATAAATCTTTTTCTTTGCCTATTGATTTTTGTTCAAATACTTATGATACTCCAAAAAATTTGTTTGAAGATTTAGAACTTATCGAAACGCACAAAGACGTATCAAATGTTTCATTATACGAACATTTATTAAATCCACAAACTCCTTTTGGATTTCTTACATTAGAAAAATGGAGTAAAAAATATACTACAAATACTGCTTTTTTAAAAGATACGCAAAAAATGTTGTTAAATAATAAACCAATCGATGATAAAAATTTAAACACTATTTCCAATGCATGGAAAAGCTATAAAGGTATTAAGGAAGATTCCGGTTTTATCGATAATTATCAATATATAAACTGGAAACCTTTGCAATTTCTTAATACATCTATTATTTTTCTAACAATTATTTCAATATATAGCATACTATCCCCGCTATTAAATTTATTAGCGCCTATTCTTCTTTTAGTTGTTCCATTTCTTATTATGAAGTTGAAAGGACTTACTGTATCATTCCAAAATTATATTGTTTTATTAATTGCCTCTTTGAAAAGACATAGTTTTGGCAAACTACTAACTGATTGGAGTACAATTCCTACTGGACAAAAAATGTATTTAATGGTAATGTTAGGAATGTATGTTTATAACATATATCAAAATGCTATTTCATGTTATCAGTTTTATAAAAATACATCCACAATTAATGGCGATATCAAAAATATTAAAAACCTACTCGGATTTACAAGAGAAAGGGTTGGTCAACATATTGTTAAAATAGATAAACTTAAAACATATGAACCTTATCGTAACTATTTACAGGAAAAATTAGAAAATATTAATAATCTTTATAATTCTCTTAATAAAGTACCAATCGCTAGCTTTAATCCGCAGAAAATACCCTACATCGGATACACAATGAAAGAATATTATAAATTATATAATGATGAAAATATCCAAGATACTATTCTTTTCTCATTCGGATTTCATGGATATTTAGACAATATTGGAGAGATTTCAAATAAAATTAGAAGTAATGGAATTAACAAAATGAAATTCCTGAAAAAGAAAAATGCAGTTTTAAAATTTAAAGAAGCGCATTATCCTGTAATGCAACAACAAAAATCCGAATCTAAAAATATACCAAATGACATCGATCTTAAAACAAATAAACTTATAACAGGTCCTAATGCATCCGGTAAAACCAGTCTTCTGAAAACAACCATTACAAATATTCTATTATCTCAACAATTCGGATTCGGCTTCTTTAAGAAAGGATCCATGACACCTTTTGATCATATTCATTGTTATCTTAATATTCCCGATACATCCTCCAGAGATAGTTTATTCCAAGCAGAAGCTAGACGATGTCTTGAAATTTTAACTAAAATCAAAAATAATGAAGATAAAAAACATTTTTGCATATTTGATGAACTCTTTTCAGGAACAAACCCTTATGAAGCAATAAGTAGTGCGAAATCATATTTAACACATATTTCAAAATCTAAAAATATCAAATTTTTATTAACTACACATTTTATTACACTTTGTAAACAATTAGATGACAATTCACAGATTTCCAATGTTAACATGAAAACCTATATCAAAAATGAAATACCTATATATTATTATAAATTACAAAATGGAATATCCGAAATTAAAGGTGGAATTACTGTACTTAAGCAACTCGGATATCCACAAAATATTATTGACGAAACAAATAAAGCTATGGATAATTTTTAATGTTCGTTTGATTATAGTTTTAATAATATTTTAGAACTATAATATGTCACTACAGACTCTACTAATCAGCGTTTTGGTCACATGTGTTACAGTAGGCGCAACCTTTTTCTACTTTAGAAATCGAATGCAAAGAACGGAACAAAAAGTCGATCTTATGTTTAGTTTAATACAAGAACACGAAAATAATGCAAAATTACGACAACAGTTTCAACCAGCTGCAGTAATGCAGGCAGGTATGTCTAATAATATACCACAAGAACAATTTCAAAATGTACAAACTTCCGAAAATGAATTAATTAATATTTCTGATGATGATCAAGCAGATGAAGATGATGATGATGATAGCGAATACGATAGCGATGATAGTGCAGAAGTTAGTGATAATGATGATGATAAACTAACAATTGATGAAGATAGCGCCGAAGAAAATTTAGAAGATACTGTAAAAACCATATCTTTATCTTTAGATGGAGCAGAAACAACCGCTTCCGAAGTTAAAATTGCAGATATACAAAATTTAGAAGAACATACGGTTGATGAAAATAAACAAGATATTATCAATAAAGTGTTCGATCAAATCGAACAAACAAATACAAATACTACCACAAGCGAATCATTGGAAATTACTGAGATTAATGACGATCTTGATGAAATTAATTTAAGTGATGTAGATGATGAAGACCCGGATGAGGAAGATCAAACTGATGCAACGACAATGGAGCAAGACGGTAATGAAGTAACTAATTATTCAAAATTAACTGCAAAAAAACTAAAAGAACTTGCAAAAGAAAAGGGATTAGAAGCAAAAGGTCTCAAAAAAAAAGAATTGATCGTGTTATTAAGCAGTTCTGAATAAATTTATTTCTAATAGTATTATATTATGAGCTGGGGAACTTGTTATAAAGCATCAAATAATATTCATGCGGGATTTCCCGCAATGATGAGTGAAGGTAATCTCTATACAGATTACGATAGCGCCTGTAAAATGAATAACGCCTTAAAAGGTAAATTAGGTATACAATCGAACTACCAATACAGACAATGGTTAATTAATAATGGAAAATCTGTAATGCAAAGCAATACTGTTGCTTCATGCGCGCAGTGTTGTGGATGTATGGAAAGCTTTAATCCTGTTCCTAATTCAGGTAAATATTTATTTAAAAGCTGTGCAGATAAAACACAACCTTTTGGATATGAAACTTCCGATTTGAAAAATCTTTACTTGTCTAGGGCAGATTTGCAAAGTAGATTATGCGCTCCTATTATGACACAAGATGAAATGTTGAAAATGGGGAGACCTAATTACAATTAGAATACTTATAAACAATTTAAGTATTGTAATAAAAATAATAATTCATTATACTAATAATGAACATAATCAGTATTGATGTAGGTATGAAAAATCTTGCTTATTGTATATTTGCAGTTAATGATAAAAACTATGATATTCTTGATTGGGGAGTTGAAGATTTATGCAATAGTGAAACTAAAAAGCAGTGTATGTTTATTACAAAAGGTAAACACTGTACAAGAGGATCAAAATATCATAAAAATGATAAATATTACTGCAAATGTCATGCAAAAAAGCAACAATATCAAATACCTACAAAAAATCTTAAAATGAAAAAATTAAAAAAAATGAAGGCAAAAGAGTTAAAAGAATTTTGCAACGTTAAACAGTATGTTTTACCAAAAAAATCTAAAAAACAAGACTATTTAGATGCTATATGCGAAGATCTTACAAAAAATTATTTTAACACTATAGAAACCGTTGATAGTAGATCTATAGATATTGTAACATATGGTACCCGTATCAAATTATTTTTTCAAAAAATAATGCTTAAATTCAATATAGATTGTTTATTAATTGAAAATCAGATCGGGCCTCTCGCTTTAAGAATGAAAATGTTACAGGGAATGATTATCCAACATTTTATCGAAGTTGATTGTAAAAACATTAAAGAAATCTCTCCTGCTAATAAATTAAAGGAATTTATTAAGAAAAAAACCACCTATAAAGAAAGAAAAAGGGTTAGTATTGAAATTACTAGAAAATTAATAAGTGAAAATGATATTTTACATACATGGATATCACATTTCGATACACATAAAAAAAAAGATGACCTTGCAGACTCATTTTTACAAGGCCTATGGTACATTAAAAATCATTGTTTGAAATAATTTTCATTATTTTTTAATAATTATAGTTTATTAATTGCGTCTTACTTAAAATTAAAAGTTCTTATTTAATCATAATGACTGATTCTGAAATTATTGACTTAGGAATTTCTAAAATATCTGATTCTCCAACTCTTGGCCCCAAACTTTCTGTTATGTCAAAAGATGATGGTGGAACTATCAAGCTTAATAATCTTCCTTCTCTAGATTCATCTACACCCAGCAGATCCGTAAATTTTGGACCAGGCGCTGAAATGCTAATGAATGCAGGTCGTGCTTCAAGACAAAATTCTCCCAAATCAGATATACAATTGTCTGAACTTAAGGGTCTTGATGATATATCAGAACCTAAAAGAAATCCCAAAGAAGTTAGAGCCAAAGCATTTGCTATGGGACCAATCGAACCTACCATTAAACTTAATATTTCCGAAACAGTAAATACTCCTCCGCAGCCTATAAATTCTAGTGGTTTAGGAAATTCAACAGCACAAGAAGTTAAAAAGGAAGAAACATGGGATGGTTTTCAGAAATTCAATGAAATCCCGGTAGATCCAGTAAAACAAGTTCCTGAAACACCTGTATTGACACCCGAGCAAACATTGAAAGAAAAATTTGTATACATTAGAAAACTTGAGGCTTTAGACAAAAAAGGTGTGCAAATTAGTAAAAAATATTCAATGGACGATAGTTTAGACGAAATGAAAGGCGAATATGAAATGATCAAAAGCGAACAGCAAAAGAAAAATTCTTGCAAATTTCAGGGTAAAATGCTTATGGCATTTGTTTCTGGTATTGAATTTTTAAATGGAAAATTTGATCCCTTTGATATCAAACTTGATGGTTGGGGAGAAGCTGTCTCTGAAAATCTAGACGAATATGATGATGTATTTGCTGAACTACACGAGAAATATGGAGGCAAAGCAAAAATGGCACCAGAACTTAAATTGCTTTTTATGCTTGGTGGAAGTGCAGGAATGCTCCATATGACAAATACCATGTTCAAGTCCGCCATGCCTGGAATGGATGATATTATGAGACAAAATCCTGAGCTTATGCAACAATTTACCCAAGCAGCGGTTAATACAATGGGTCAACAAAATCCAGGATACGGTAGTTTTATGCAAAATATGATGCCTCCACGTGGTTCTCCACCTGGCCCTATGCAGATGAATCAACCTCCTAATAGACCAGATTTAAATATGGCTCGAGGAGGCGGCCGAAGAGCTGAATTTAATGATTCTGTTAATATGGAAGATCAGTATAGCAATGTTTCTCAAAAACAATCGAGTAGACGAGAGATGAAGGGTCCATCCGATATTAGTGATATTTTGGCAGGGGTTAAAACAAAAAAAGTGAATATCAAAAACTCTGATACTTCTAGTACAATTAGCGTTTCAGATTTACAAGATATGAAAGGTAATTTACCTATAAAATCAAAGAGGAAACCTCGATCTGCTAGAAATACTGTCAGTTTAAATCTATAAATATTTAAATCCCATTTAATATTATATATTAAATGGCACAATGTTCAATATGGGATCCTAATCCAATGTGTTTAGGAAGCGGACAAACCGTACAATCAGAAGACAAACTAGCTAATTCTAGGAAAAAAACTGCCTCTGAAAAAGTCGATGATATTTTTATCGAAGAGGAAAAATGCGATAATTGGGAACCATATACTGTGCATCCTAGTAATCCACAAGCAATCGCCGCGGGAAAGGGTCTGAGTCATGCCGAGCATAATATTCCAAGATATTCTGGTCCAGGTACAAAATTTCGTTTTTTAATTATATCAGCCGGTCCACCCGGTTCGGGAAAAACAGCTGTTGTAAATCATATTAAAAAAGATCTTGCAATGCGTATCAATAAATCGGCCAATAATAGTGCATGGGAAAATCTAGGTCACGATCAAAATATTAAAATGGACCCTGAATTTCAGAATAAATATAAAGAGATTGAATATAAAGCAAAAAGTGAAAATAATGGGAACAAAATAAAAGCTGGTAATGACAACATTTCTGCATATGCTGAAAAAATCAAAAAGCTGTATCAAACTACAAAATCGGGAACTGGAAGAGAAACAAGGGAATCTAAAGAAGATAAAGCAATCCAATTAGCAACACAATTAATTGGAACTACTAATGGCAAAATACCAACAAAAAAATATATTATAGATACACTAGGTATAGAATTACATAACGATACATATTTATATATACAAGTTTGTCTCTCGATTTATTTGGGAAAAAATATTAATTACGAAACAACTCTTAAAACGCCAAAATCAATAGAATTTTTAGCAACCGCTGTTAATTTATTTAGTTTTAAGTGTACTCGATATAACTATATCATTATTTTAGGATTTCCAATTGTTCCTCATAATCAATTAGCTACAAGAATTAAAAAAAGATTTGATGATAGGTCAGATTTTAATGAAAGGGATCCGCTAAAAACATCAGATATTCAATTTATAGATCCTATTTTAGGATGCCAATTAGTAGATTCTTTACGATCAGCATATCTTACAATCGCAGGAATTATTCAAAGATGTACAGGTATAGCAGCCGTTCGTACCGATGGTAATTGTAAGGATATTGGTATAGATTATTTAATATTATATAATAATTCAGACGATGTTGATAAAGTACAAAAACTTTATGATGCGATTCCTATCAGTCAAAGATCATATACTTTATTATCACAGTCTTATAGAGATTCAGCATCTGCCCTACAAACTAAACAAAAAAATACAATAATCAAATTATTGATGAATAATTTAAATTGTTTAGAACGTGTGCAAAAAAGTGACGATGAAGAAAAAAAATGTTGTCCATCAAATCGCGATGATGACACAATGCCTATATGTGCGCCATTATCGCAGAATTCGGATAAAATGTGCGGATCTATGGAGTTTGCTGATATTGATAAAGATATCCTAACTATAGACTACAATAATGATTTCGAGCGTCTCATGTCTACTTTATCGCCCGCAGCTATAGATGCAACAGAAAAAAAACGAGAAAAAGAGAGGCAAGGTGCAGACGGACCGGAGAAATTTCATCAAGGACTATCTGATTTCGGTGGTGGAAGACGAAAAACTCGACGTAAAAAAAGAAAAAGGAAAAGACAAACGCGACGCAAAAGGCAAACGCGACGCAAAAGGAAAAAATAAAAATAAATATAAGTATATATACTTATGTCCGCTGAATATTTTGAAATGAGTAATCCAAATTACTTAATGCAGGGTGGGATATCAACCGTTTCAATACCGTTTCGAGATATCGGCAATATTAAACGAGGAAGTGGGCCAGTAAAAGATATGTGTTATGTATTACTTGAAAGAGATTACGAAATATCTCATGATGATGCTGTTCCACATCCTACAGAAGCAAATCCTGAAGATTATAAAGGTTGGAAAATAATAGGAAAGGGCGTTTTTAAAGGTTGGGAAGACTGGAACAAAGACGATCAGGATGAAGTAACTTTCAGACGTAAATTCGGAATTAATATCGAGCACGGAGCTTACAACGAGCAAAGAAATATATGGAATCCAAAATTAATAGATAAAAAAACAAAAAAAGAAATAGAAATAGGAAAAGATAAAGTAAGATTTGTAAGAAATTATAGAGCTGTGTATCATCCTAATGATAATGAGACGGTCAAATATTATTCCCCTACTAATAAAATAACAAATAATTTGTATTGGAAACAATGCATGCATGATATAACGAGTGAACAAGCTGATGTAGGAATGACCAAAATGAACAAACTTGAAACCTTATTGAACAAAAAAAGGACGAATTTTAAAAAATTAGGACCCGACGAACAAGGACTCATCGGCTCCTTATTAGGCGACGCCAAAGACGGTGGATATAAAAGAAAGAAAAAAAGAAAAAGAAGAAAATCCAAAAAAAGAAAAACTCGTCGAAGAAAAAGAAAAACTCGTCGAAGAAAAAGAAAAACTCGTCGAAGAAAAAGAAAAACTAGAAAAAATAAATAATAAGTTTAATTTTAACTTTAATTTTTAACTTTAATTCATATCCTTTCATATCCATCACTATTTTGTATCCCCCCCTCTTCTGCTGTAAGCTCTTGCTTTTCACTTACAAATTC
>Ga0233412_10000781_pt1 | contig 17802 bp, 20 predicted proteins | sample Na_anoxic_4_MG_FD_180667 | JGI IMG/M metagenome (GOLD analysis project Ga0233412, IMG submission 180667) | Seawater microbial communities from Saanich Inlet, British Columbia, Canada - Na_anoxic_4_MG | ecosystem: Environmental > Aquatic > Marine > Inlet | place: Canada: British Columbia...
TTCTATCCGACCAATCAGGGTTTCTATCCGACCAATCAGGGTTTCTATCCGACCAATCGGGGTTTCTATCTGGCCAATCGGGGTTTCTATCTGGCCAATCGGGGTTTCTATCTGGCCTATCGGGGTTTCTATCTGGATATTTATATCTTCGTGTAAGGTCTTTGTAATGAAGTTTACCGGTTGCGGGGTTTAGACCAAACACAAATAATAAAATGGCGGTAACGATAGACATCATCATAAATGGTATAAATACAATGATCCAAGATATAATGCTAAGACCTTCCTTACATAAAACATTTAATAAGAAGGTAAAAAAAAACATAACGATAAATTTAAAAAAGGCCGTATTATATAACCCTTTAAACATATCAATGATAATTTGAGTAAATGAAAATACTAAATAAATAATCGCAGGAGGACATAACGAATGAATATTATCAACCATTTATAATATTAGTATAATATTATAAATAAAAAACTAGGTACTTTAATATGAGTAAAGTAACTAATCAAGTATCAAAAGAAGAATTAGAGGAAAAACTATCAAATGTACTTATGAGACAAACCGATTATAACAGAGAAGAAGGTATAGCAAAATTAAGAGAGAATAATTATAATGTAAAAAAAATTATATTAGATTATATGAAGATTGATATTTCAACTGTTGCTCCTAAAAATACGACTAGTCAACAACGATTTAAAGACATTAGGAATTTGTTAAAATAAGGAGGCAATATAATTAAGTAGCAGTAGCAGATATATTATAATATTTCTTATAATCATTTTCTGGATATACATTGGTCTCATCATGTAATTCAGGAAACACCTTGGATATTGGTTTGTTAATGATCGTAATATTACTACTATTCTTAGATATAAGGGCTTGATACTCATTCATTGTTAGATTACCATAAAAAGTATTTAAGGTATAGTGCGGATCGGGTGCAGGAATAATTGGTTTAATATAATTGTATATTTTGGTGTACATATAGTTGAGTAATTGATATCGCTCATGTTTAATAGATAGGTCTATTAATTCATTAAATAGAAAAGCGGTGGCACATTGAGGAGTACAGAAACATCCATAAACATTATATTTATTATCCACTATATTTTTTGGTATATATATAGCGGATGATTTAAAGTTATAGGTGCACCAAAAACACGAGGATTGAGTGAATATATTATTATTATGTAGTTTCATTTTAAGGTCTTTTAATTTATCTTGAATGGATACATTGGACGTCTTAGGAACTTCTATTTCTTTATACTCCCTAGATGGGTTAATCGATTCATAAACATAGGCAGTTTTAGTATTTAATTTACTGGTGGATACTTTCAAATGTAAAATAATATTTTGCAATTCAGGCACATAATCACTTACTTCTTTAGTTGGTACGGCTATTATTTTACCTCCCTTAGGTTTTCTACCTCGCTTTTTATGTACTTTCATTTATATCAGTTTTATATAAATGTTTAAACTCTTTTATTATAACAATTACGACATAAGGGAATATAGTGTTCAGTGCCAGGTAGAATTTGCGAGGTATGTTGGGTAGTTCTATGAGTAAAGATAGCCCAACTATGGTTGCATTCTTTGCACTTATTATGTAGTTTTGTAATTATATCTGCTTGAGGGATTAGTTGCATAATATTGGAAAATCCCACTTGTTGATAGTCTCCATCAAGAGCCGCAATATAAATAGTTTTATGTAGAGAGTTTACCATATATTTAGTCCACTGGTATAGGTCAGGGAAGAATTGTCCTTCATTAATAAGAATCATATCATAATCAAACTCCTTGGTTAGTTCCCTCGTATCAAAAATATGAGTTAATGTATCACTTGAAACACATGGTATAGAAACATTATCATGAGTTTGTATAGTTAATTGTTTAGAGGATAAATCAAACGTGTGATTTATCGCGAGACATTTAATATCGTGATCCTTGGCAAAATGATAAATATCAACAAGTTCGGAAGTTTTGCCAGCCCACATAGGCCCTAAAAACAATTCTAAATAACCAGAAGTAGGAGTATCCAATTGGTCAGTCATGTTAATATATATATTATATTATGTATTTAAGGTTTCAATTTTAACTATTATATGTCAAGTATTCCATTTGTAGAAAAATATAGACCAATTGATTTATTATCGATGCAATACAATGAGTATAATAAGAAGTTCTTGCAGAATTCACTAGTATTAAATAAAATATCAAATATGATTTTTTATGGTCCACCGGGTACGGGTAAAACAACGGTAATTATTAATTTTGTAAATGAGTATTTCAAGCGTAATAATTTAATGAACAAGGGTTTATTATTGCATTTGAATGCGTCGGATGACAGAGGAATAGATGTAATAAGAAATAGTATCTTAAGATTTGTTACGAGTGATGGGATATTATCGAATAGTTTGAAATTTGTTATTTTAGATGAGGCGGATTATATGACAAAGGCGGCACAAAAAATGTTGCAATCAATAATGGAAACTTCCTATAAGCAAGTGAGAATTTTTATGATTTGTAATTATATTAGTAAAATAGACACTACTTTAATATCGGAATTTATTATTTTAAGATTTCACCAATTAAGTAAAGAGATTATTAATGATATTTTAAGTAATATCATCCTAAAAGAGAAACTGGATATTTCTAAAACACAAGTGAATGATATCCAAGAATATTATAAATCTGACATACGCAGTATGATAAATTCAATACAATATAAGAGTATTCATAATATACCGAATAGTGATATATATCGTAACTTATATATGATTATAAAGCGACAGAATGTGAAAGAATTACAGGATAATATGAACTTGTACGCAAAAAACTTAAACTATACTGCTAATAATTTAATATTTATGCTGATAGAATACTTGATACATACGGATAAAAATATAACGTCCGAATTTATTGTCTTTGCTGAAATGATATACACTACTAAAAATTCAAATAATTGTATAATGGACTACGCTAGTCACTATTTATGTAATTATTATAAGAATTGAAATAGATACATATTATTATATAGAGTAAAATGGAATGCGATTTAGCATGGTCCTCTTTTTTGCAAAACAAAGAAGCGATACAAAAAAAAGTACAGGTATCCACTGGTTTATGTCCAAAAAGTACCGATTTATATATATCAACTAAAACAGTTATCACTTATTTATCACACCCAATAGATTTAAAAGAAATATTTCCTAAATTACACATTATTAATTATAATGATCAAACAGAAGGAATTATAAAAAAGACGATGAAATATAATTTTTACAGCGAAAAAGAAAAAGAAACCACTATCGCATTACTAAAACAGGAACCATGTTATAGCGAACAAATACTAAAACGATTATCCGTAAATCCATATAAAGATGTAAGAAAAATAAGCATTGGTCTCCGCAATAAAGATGTAATAGCTAATAGACCTAAGAAGTCTGGCGCATTTTATAATTGCTTTGTATTAATTATTAGATTGTTATTTAATGGCCAATTTAAAGAGTGTCATACTAAAGTATTTAATACCGGAAAGATAGAGATTCCAGGAATAAAACATGAGTATTTATATACTAAAGTATTGGATAAATTAATTGGATATCTGAAAAAATATGCTAATTTAACCCTTACGTGGAGCAGAGGGAATATGGAGACGGTATTGATAAATTCCAATTTCAATTGCGGGTTTAATATAAAGAGAGAAGTCTTGGTTCATTTATTAAAAGTAAAGTATAATTTAAGTACCTCATTTGATCCGTGTTCTTATCCAGGTATATTGTGTAAATTTTATTATGATCCGACCAAAACAGAACAAGACGGTATAGAGCCGAAGATAAAAGACAATATATATATAGTATCTTTTATGATATTTAGAACGGGTAGCGTGCTAATAGTAGGAAAATGCACAGAGGAGATATTACACTATATTTATACCTTTATAAAAATAATACTATGTGAGGAATTTAGTAGTATAGAGTGCCCTACTCCTACTATTACAAAGCGGTTAGCTATAAAAAAAGTGAAAAAACGGAATATTCAAATTCTCAATGCAACGTAGATAATTTATGAGTATAAACTTTATATATATTTTTTAATGGATATATATTTTGTTCGGCTAATAGGTTGGATAGTTCTTTTATAAATATATGACTATTTACAGAGTAGTCTTTAATTAAAATAATACACATATACACATCATTATAGTCAGTTATAGGTATTAATAATTCCATAATAGGTTTTATACCTGTAATAGTAATATCATTAGGATTATAATCAATGTACTTTTCTATAAGTACTATTATTATTTCGCAGTAACCATGTATTTCACCTAATATATTGTTTACTATTGGATCTTTTTGGTTGGAGAGTGATATATTTATGAATTTTTTAATGACAAATAGGGAGGCATCCGTATAATTTAAGGAACTATTATTTTGTATCTGTAAAATAAATTCACAATAATAATAGTATGATTTAATGCAATGGGTTTTAATGTTAGGCATAGGTATATTAGCCAATAACAAAAATTTAAAAATATGGGTTAGCGTCCTTAGACCGATAATATATATTCTTGCTAAATTATTAACATGACTATATTCTTTACAAATATATCGCGTATATGAATATACTAACTCATTATACAACGTTTTATACATATATATATATGACATAATTTTGGCTTAAAGATAAAAATTTTAGGATAAATATAATGGCCACTACACAGGATTTAAAGTCAACCGAGGGGACCTTATTAGTACCATCAAGCAGTACGATGCAACATGCTGTAAAATTAGCATTGTCGGAAGATAGACCGATATTATTAGATTATTGGACAGGATCAAGTGATGGGTCATGTTTTATAGGAGTTAGAGAGAATGAGGAAAAACTATTAGTAAAAAATGAGGATGAGTATACGAGTCCTGTAGGTAAAATTTATGCAGTAGACAATGAATATATAATCACTACAGAAAATTCCTTATATATAGTGAATAAATCTATCGGTACTAAACGGATTGCATAAATTATAAAATATGGTTTAAGGTTTCAATTACTTTAATAGGTATATGAGTAGGAAATAGTATGTTAAAAGTAACAATTAGATTGCCTATATTTTTGTTGCGTTTAATACCTAGGTTAGGTAGAATTTTTGTATAGGATGGGGAAATAATATTCCCAATGGTATTATTAATATTATATTCCATATTATCCAGATGCTTAAACGAGTGATTAAAACCACATAAAGCATCTTTGAGTGTTATATTATGGATTAAGGTGAGGTCCAGTCCGTTTCGGCTAAAAGAGGAATGATTATCAATATTAATAATGATTTTTATATCGCCTTGTTGCCCGTTAATAATATTACCTTTTTGTTTGATAATAATAATTTCATTAGAATCGATCCCTTGTTCAATATCGATATATATGGTTTCTTTTTCCATAGTAGTATTATTATTTTCAAATATGTTTCTAGTATAATAGATAGGTATACTAGTACCAAAGTAGGCATTTTGCAGAGTAATGGTTAAATAGTATATACTATATGGAACGGAGGAAGTGGTAATATGCTTAGGTAGACAAGCGCCTTCTTCTAATTCGCTTATAATAGTTTTATATGCTTCCGTTATTTTAATAAATTGGGCTTGTCCGTTAGGATTTCTATCTGGATGGTAGGCAAACTGTTTTTTTCTAAAAGCACTTTTAACATCTTTTAAGGAGGCTCCTATCTCTAAATCTAATAGTTTATATGATGTCATAAGGATAAATAATATTATATACTTAAATGAATAACGAAGGAATATTTTATGAATAATGTATCATTATTATATAAATACAAACCAACACATATAGATGATTTAGCGTACTTATCTATTTATCCTATTTTAAAACAATTTTTATCTATAACGGGATATAAAATTATATTACAAGGTAACTCAACTGTCGGAAAAACTACTATTATAAAGGTATTCTTGAACGAGTTAAAAGGGCAAAATATATTCTTATACGAGGATTTAGTAAAATATAATTTTGTAATTCCATTGGATAAAAAAAACCCAATATGTGTAATAGATAATCTGGACATGTTATCGCTCGCACATCAAATAAAGTTAAAAACCTTATGTGATAGAATAACCTTAGTATCAACCTGCACGTCGTATAATAAAATAGTAGAAAGTCTTATGATAAAAATGACAATCCTTAATATAAATTACCCATCACATGAATTTATAACCGCAAAATTAAATACTATTATAACGAGCGAAAATATAGTTCTCGATAACAAATGTATTGACCATATTATTAAACTATCAAATAACTCTATTGGTTCGGCCATTAATTATTTAGAAAAAATTAAAGTATTGGATATACCATGCACTTATGAAATATGTACACAATTGGAAACCAACATTGGCACCGATCTTTGGTATAAGTATTCAATCTTATGTCAAGAAGGAAAGTTAGGTGAAGTAAAACAAATATTGAATGAAATAAGCCAGTTAGGGTTTTCTGTATTAGATATATTAGACAGTTATTATGTGTATGTTAAACTATCGGAGTTTTTTTCAGAAGAGATATCGTATGAAATACTCAAATTAATCATGGTATATACACATTATTTTTTCTTATATAAGGAAGATAATATATTACTACTATTTTTTACTAATAAATTAATATTATTATTAAGTAATGAGCCAGGTTATTAAACCTGGATTATCTATCCAAGTTTTATATAATTTGGTAGGTGTTTATGTATCAACTAACAAATTATTTGTTACCAATACATTATATAAAAAAATAGTAGCCAACAATACTTGTGCTATATTCTTGCAAACAATAACACCATTTTATCATAAGTCCAAACAGTTTTACTGTACGCGTACAATGACCTATACGCGATGGCTAACTATATTAAGACAACTGTGTCAGTATTTTAAACTATCCTATACCAGTAAAATACAGTATTATAACTCAACCTATGAAACAACCTTACTTATATTTGTTATAATGTAAATGCTACCTAGATGCTACCTACTCTGTATTACTTTTTGGTGGAGGAGGTTTAATGCTATTATATTGTCCCTTTTCTACTAATAGTTGTTTATAACAGTCGCATATTATAATATTTTCATTCGCAATAAACCCCTCATCAAAAGAGTCGTTATTATTATATGTCGATACACGTTCAGTTGGTCCAAATAAATAGCAATAGTTCGGTTTAGCACAGCATCTAATGGCTAGTCTATGACGCATGGCATCATGTAACATAAGTCTAAACATATATATATATAAATAAATATATTTAAGTAGCTAACATAAAATATTTTGCGAGTATGTTGTCGGTTTCATATATTTGGTCGGGTTGCAAGTAACAAAACCAATTCAAATTATTGCGACTTAATAATTCTTCTTGTGGGATATAAATACCATAAGCACCCGGGTCTAATTCTACATAGGCTTGTTCAAACCAGTCATCTAATAATATTGGTTTTCTATTAATATCTGTAATACCGGTTTTAGTCGGACATATTTCATTCGCGTTTCCTAAATTAATTTGTTCCCTACACCATTTATTAATGTCCCCTTGTATTACAGAAGTATTAGTATAGTCACTAGATACAATGATTTCCATAAATTGTATAAATGATTGAATCCAAGGATCTTGTTTTTGACTACCCATAAAAGATGGATCAGGTAAAAAGTCACCTACTGGGTTGGCGCTCTTATTCATGTTGCTAATAAGAAAAGGCGAATTTATGGTATCTTTATATAACGGATCCAACGATTTAAGACATAAAAACGAACTAGGTACAATCATACCACCATATAAATCAAGCAACTTTAACATCGCCAGTAATCTGACCTTATCTTTTGATGGTTCGGCGACATTAGTAACATTTAATACCCAGTTAGGTATTAATTTATTAAAAGAATCATCATCTATTAAACATACATGATACTCTGGATGTTTATCGATAATACTTTTAATCGTTAAATATTGATATGGCATATTAAGATTCGTGGAACTTCGGGAGTAAAAGGAACACCAATCCCTCGCATTATATTTATACGGTATATGAATCCATATAATGGATTTTTTAGACAACGTAGATTTATTTAGTAGATAATCTTGCAATTTATGATATAGGTCTAGTTCGGGATCGGGTTGATATTTTTGAATATACCTATCATATAAAAAGGTAATAATTAAGATACATATGGCTAGAGCTATAATATTAAACATAATATTATACAATATTATTTTTATACGTGAGTTAATTGTTTAAACATGAGATTAAATTTATCATTTGCTACCGTTGCAGCCTCGCTCTGTTGGGCTAATTGATATGCTCTATACGTGGCTAAAGTATCGTCAGCCGCCTTATTAGTAGATAATATTTTATTTGATTCCCTAACGGATGGGATCGCTATTTGCGCCCCTCGTACCCTCCTTAATTCCTCTGTTGTTTTATATCTATTTTTTGGCATATCCTTGGACGATACCGGTATTAATGTTTCCGTATGTGCCTTTTTTATATCTTCATACGGCATTTTACTAAATATATCAGAACTATAATTGTCCGGAGCAGCACCCGTTATCTCAGCAAAATGCGTATTTTCTACCTCTCTAATATCCTCCCGTATCTTTATTTGCCGGTCTTTATATGATTCTACTACCCGGTTTCTCTCATTCATAGGCACATTACTAAAATCATCCATCAAATCCTCATCGCTAATTAACCAATTGCCATAACCACCCTTTTCGAAATTAGACACTAAATTATTTTTTTCAAATGCCTGATTGAAATGATTAAGAAAATCCTCATTATTAGTAAAGGATTGTATCAGTTGGGCTTTGGCCGCAGTATCTCCTTCATTCATAATATCCGTATATTTGGTGGGACATGCCGTTTGATTTTTGTGTTTAAATTCATAAATAGAATATATAAGTTTATATGCTTTGCTAAAGAATATAAAATAAGACTTGTCGAGTTTGGATTTATCGGGATGCATTTTAAGCACCTGTTTTTTACACGATTTCAATTGCTCCTTATTAAAATTTGGTGGAATGCTAAATAAGTCGCATATATCCTGAAGGGAATAATTTTGTATATCTAAATCTATATCCATATATAACTAAAAATATTTTTTTAGACACTCTGGAACTCTAATCCATTCATTACACTTTAATAAAATACCAATATACCACGAGTGTTTTTGCGGAGGATCATTACAATATTCACAATAAGTTTTTGGTTTGGCACTAAATTCTTTCTTTGGCATATTAGTTGGATCATAAAAGCGTATTGCTGTTGGCGCTACCATAATAGGACTAGGCTCCCTAGGCTTGTCCAAGAATTGTTCTACATGCTCCCCCGCACCCGCACCCATGGTATCTATCTTCTCTAACACATGCGAGGTATCCTCTGTATCATCGTCTGACTCATCCTCCGAAACTTCATCGTGAATCGGTGATCGGACATAATCATTAATGTTTAAGGAAATTACTACTTTATCAAACTCCTCATCACTACTACCTATAGACGACCAATCGGACGGCGTATCTAAACCATCCGCTTTTAAATAACTCATTAATGTAGTATAATCTTCACTATTTAACTTAAAAAGAAACTTGTTAATATCATAAAAATGCATTACCGTATCATTGCATATCCGTTTATATAAATCCTGTATTTCCGTTTGAATATCCGGGTATTTGTCGTTAAAGGTTGCTATACTAATAGTATTAGTGGAATGTAATAACTGTAATAATGCCTCCCAGAATTCCTGATTACAATCCGTGGTTGAATAATAAGTATTATTAATTAAATGGGTATTACTCGGACCATCCGTAGTATGAAAAGACGTAATGGAAATTAAAAAATAAATAAACGATTTATTAAGAACATTCATATTATACATTAATATTATTTTTAAATAGGTTGTTTATCTTAACCGTATCAGACCCAGTTACACTATAATCTGCTGCTACAGATGTATTGCCTTTTTTCCATACTAAAATGACCGGAACACCATTTACCAATTTATTCTTTTTAAAATAGGCATAAACATCAAACATCTCATCCACATCTAAATCAAAACATAAAACCTTATCTGATGTGCGTAAAAACAGAGTATTCACTAGCGCTTTTATTTTCTGGCATGGTTTACACCACGTTGCCCCTAATTTAATAACTATAGTTCCCGGGTTATGTTTAAGTATTTCATGGAAATCCTCTCGGTTATTTAATTCAACATACACTTGCTTCGATACCTTGCTCATATAAACAATCGTATTATTATATATTTAACATTTTAACTAACTCTTTTACTATTATTGGAGGGAGCGTTACATGGCTTTCCCAAAAATACTTACAAAACGCCCATGTAAAAACGACTGGCGATGTTTCTTGTTTTTTATGCATCTCACGCAGTTTCATATGATGTTTTGTAGGTAATAAATATAGATATTCTTTAGGGAGGACATACGCTAATTGTACGATAGGTAATACCGGCTTATGTAGTTCGGATATATAGTTATAGACCTTATATGGTATAAAGGTATATAAATCGTGCAATAGGGGAGGATAATTATATTTATAACTCCATTCCCAATCAGGACATCCTTGCGTATAATATTTAAAGGTCCACTCTAAGCCTTCAAGATAGTTTGTGCATAGGTTACACATATGAGGTTCTACATTATAAATATCAAAGAGTAAATGATGGTATCTATGTTGCCATCCATCTGCTAATGGGTTGATTTGTTTTTCTACACTTCGGTTGGTTAAGGGTAAAAAGTCAAGTCGCTTTTCTATAGTAGATTGGCGTCGCATTTTACGTTGATTTCTTTTCGTAAATTCCGATTGAATAATAGAAGTTTCTTTTTTTACTAAATATAACAGAAATTTACGAAACATGGGCCACTGAATCTTATTTTTATAGATGATACTTTTGTTGGTATTTTTAATAGTGTGACTATACGCCTCTAATAAATGATCCATGCCGGTGGTTCGTAAATTCAACGCTGGGAAATGTGGTAGAAAGTCATTTCCTAATAAGAAACTAATAAATACGTAATCATATATCCTGTCCGTATGATTCATTTTATTATTATTCAACTTGTGCAAAATTAATTTGGCAAATTCTTTCATATTTAGTAAATAATTAATATTAGGATTAATACTCGCATTTATCTGTTTAGCAAATTCGGGAGTCTCTCTAAATAAATAAATATTTTTACAATAAATCAGATGTGTTAGGCTTAACATTATTAAATCCGCATCTAATCCATACAATACAACCGTATCTTTTTTCATATGAACAGTATCCCTCATGTATTGACACAATTTATGTTCTCCCTCTCCCGCCTCCGTACTAGTAGATATATGTAAATGGTTTACACCATATTTTTTGGGACTAGCAAAATATTTATGAATACTCCTAGAAAGATTATTCATAAATTGGGTACCGGGTGTAATATTCGCACTATTCCAACTGGGTTTTGACGATAATAATTCTTTCGTATACCACGCTTTATACCTTCTATCCCTCTGCTGTTGTAATTTTGCAACCGGGGCAACTCCATCAAATGCTATATAAATACTATTAGTCGGATTTATTAATGCTATGTATGCCTCTATTTGCTTACATACCTTGTCTATCAGGATAACTTCATAACCATTGTCGTATACCTCGCTATCATATATACAATCATATATAATAGAGTTGGCATCCAGTAAAAGATGATTGACACATTGATTGTTATGCTGCTTTAAAATGCACGCATGATTTTTTAAAATAAACGAAAAGTAAGCAGGAATACCCATAAATAAAAATACATTATTCTATTTAATATATTAAATACTACTATATTATGACAATATCTGAAATGGCGTTTTATAAGAAACTCATAAAACAAACCTTATTATCTATATCTAAATATAAAAATTTAGAAATTGTAACTAATACAGACTTAACTATTTGTATAAAGGCCTTAGAAGTCCTATATAGTCAGTGCAACGATAATGTTTCTATAGACACAGTAAAGAATGACCTATTAGTATTGTTAAAGTCCTATGGAACCACTAATATGGATGATTTATTAGAACTAATACTCGGTAAAGAATCTATTCGCGAATTTAATAATATTGATAAATTTGAAATCATAAAAAAATATGTACATCCCATATCCTATAAAATTGTACCAAACACCAATAAATCAAAACTGGTTGTTCTTCCTAAACACAAAAAAATTACAGAAGCCGAAATAATAAAACACTCTCCCCAATTAGAATGTTACGATTTATGTAGATCAACAACTCAATTTAATCTACGGGTATATGGTATTAAAATAGTTTTTAAATATAAGAATATAATAGTTCTGGTTAATGGAATAGTGGATGATTTATATTTGAATAATTTAGATTATTCCTATCTGATCAGATATTCCACCAAGTTAGATGATTGTACATTATCTAACGACTATAAACAGATGCTGACGTTAAAAGATAAATTAATATATAATGTATCCGACTTAGATCATAAATATAAAGGAATAATGACACATATTAATTTGTTAAAATTAAAAGATTTGAATGAAATTATTAATATATATATTAATAGCTGTATTTACAAAAAGAGAGAATTATTAATTAGTTTATTATCAGATATTGATAATGTAGAAAACCAATATATTGCCTATTTATTATACGATTTATTATCAAGCACAAACGAAGAATTTGCAATGCTACATGAACAATCCGTATTACTGGATAGCATGCCATGGTCGGTAAGATTAGCCTTTAAAGGAGCAATGAATCATACCATAGAATATACGAATAAATTAAATAACTTTAATAGCACAAAGATCCCGTTTGAACAACAGATATGTCTATTAAAGGCTCCGGATGAAGTAAAAGAAAAGGCTATGAATAAATTAAAAGAGATAAAAACGAAATCAGAGGATGCTGGAGGTAAAGCGAAACATTATTTAGAGGGTTTATTAAAAATCCCATTTAATAAATTTGTTTCTGAACCAATATTAAATTATATTACGAATATATTTTCCACGGCCAAACAGTTAACACTAACTACGTCGGATGGAGAGTGTTTAAACTCCCTACAGAGTACACTAAAAAAAACATTAATAATAAAAAAACCGCATATTTTAGAAACGATGAATTATACCTTGACTAGGCTAACCAAGAAAGTATTAATTAGCATATTAGTATTAGTTAATAAACAGGTACAAGATAACGCGTTAGATTATCCGATATTAAAAACTACCAACAAAAAGTCTATTATTAAGTCACATATTATCGCCTTTCTTGAAACCTATTATGATGACCAGTGTATTTTGGCAGTATTTAATAGCGATATTATATCCGAGGAAAATATAGAATTATTAAGATTATCTACTACTATTACGAGCGCCAAAACGAAAGTACATGCTTATCTTAATAATGTACGAAGCATTTTAGATAATAGTGTATATGGACATGACCCTGCTAAACGACATATAGAGAGAATAATAGGCCAATGGATATCTGGAGACCAAAAAGGATATAGTATAGGATTTGAAGGACCACCCGGTATAGGAAAGACCTCTTTAGCAAAGTATGGTTTAGCGAAATGTTTGATAGACGACCAAGGTAAGACCCGCCCCTTTGCATTTATTGGAATAGGTGGAGATGCTAATGCGAGTACTATGGTGGGGCATAATTACACCTATGTAGGATCTAATTGGGGGAAACTGGTAGAAATCTTAATGGATAAGCAGTGTATGAATCCAATTATATTCTTTGATGAATTAGATAAGATAAGTAAGACAGAGCAAGGCAGAGAGATTGTAGGGATATTAACCCATCTAATTGATTCTACCCAGAATTCCCATTTTCAAGATAAGTTTTTTTCTGGCATCGACTTGGATTTATCAAAAGCATTATTTATTTTTTCCTATAATGACCCCGACTGTATCGATAAAGTATTATTAGACCGAATACATCGCATCAAGTTTAAACCTCTCTCTTTGGAAGAGAAATTAATAATTGTCCAAGATTATTTATTACCTGAATTATACAAAAATACCAACCTACATAATGCCATTACATTCAACAATGAGGTTACTCAATATATTATAACTACGTATACCTATGAACCTGGCGTTCGTAACCTAAAAGATATACTATTTGAAATAGTTGGAGAGATTAATCTAGAACTATTAAAAGACGAATGCGAACATGAGTTACCTCTCATCATTACTAAAGAGTTAATACAAAACAAGTTTTTAAAATCTAAAATGCCAATAAGAATTCCGAAAATAATTCTCTCTGCGAAGATAGGAGTCATTAATGGGTTGTGGGCTAATGCGTATGGTAAAGGCGGTATTATTACCATCGAATCCGCCTATATTTTGGCATCTAACCCCTTAGAACTGAAATTAACTGGTCGTCAAGGCGATGTCATGAAAGAAAGCATGGAAGTAGCCAAAAATGTCGCGTGGAATTTATTGCCTTCCGAACTTCAAGAAAAGAATTTGAATAAATATAAAAGAACAAAGTTGCAGGGAATTCACGTACATACACCGGAGGGTGGTACACCTAAAGATGGACCATCTGCGGGCGCAGCAATAACAACCGTATTATATAGTTTATTTTCAGGAAAACAAATAAAAAATACCATAGCAATTACTGGAGAGATAAATCTCTCTGGGAAAATAACCGCAATCGGTGGATTAGATTTAAAAATCATCGGTGGTATTTATGCCGGCGTTACGGAATTCTTATATCCACATGAAAACGAGTTTGAATTTAAGGTATTTATGACTACTTACAAAGACAATCCTATTTTAGAAAACATCACCTTTAGAGCAGTGAAATGCATACGTGATGTATTTGAATTTGCCTTTATATAATATTAACGGGTTACCTATAATATTATATTATGAACGCTATATGTATGTGGCAAAGGAAACGAGTTAATCCGAATATACCACAATTTCACTATAGTAATATAATGATTCGGCAAAATTGAAATACTATTATGTATATAAATAATATGTATACAATAACAAGTAATGGAATCTACCAACGTCACGATGAACCATGATATCGTTGTAGGTGATATGAAGAACGAAGGGCTAGTAAATACCTGTGGAATTCATGCACTTAAGGAGAAGGATGGAGGCGACGTTGATACCGCTTTGGAATTACCACCAGATACATCTGGTGCGAAACCTTTAGAAATAGATAAAAAGAAACTGGAACGTTATACGAAAATAGCGAACACTGATATAACCAGTGTTCCTAAGGAACATAAGGTTGCATATGAATTAGCACACATAACTCTGAACTCTAAACAATGTAATGAACCATATGAAATTCTTATATCAGAAGTGCTAGGATTAGATAATAATCCTAAGAAACACGGATGGGACGCATTTGATAATATAGACAATCCTACGACATTTTATGAATTTAAACCGAGTTCTAATACAAAAAACCCGTCAGGAACTATCAATGATGATTCTGTAAAAAAGATTGAGAAGTGCATACCGGGTACTAATGCATTCATGATATTAGCAGGAATAAATAAAACAACCTATACATTGGATATTATATATAAATTCCCCATGACAATCTATCATGAGGCTCGTCTGGAATATTTAAATACAAAATTAGAACAAAATAAAAAAATGGATGGAAAACAAATCCGTATAACATATAGTGTAACAGTTTCAAAATCTGAAACACTGTGCAAAAAGCACAATATGGAATATTGGGTTTGGAAACGATAGTCAGTTTAAGTATATTACGATAATTTACCCATTTCTTTTACACCTTTGAACATTTAAAACGCCGACTTTAAATATTTGTTTATATATATATCTTGTTGCTCAAGTGTATTAAATATTCTAAATTGTTTATCATTTTTCAGAATATTATTTATATAAGATTTTTTGGTTTTATACATTAGTTTGAATTTATTATAAATTGAGTCATATTCTTTATTTTTTGATAGATTCCTTTTTTTTATAATAATTTTTTTATTAAAAATTTCACTTAAATTTTCTTCCCAATTATTAATATTTGAAAATATTAATTTAATATATATTATATTACCCACCTCTTTTATAACATATTTTTTTAAAAAATCAAATGTATTAAATGGTTCTACCCCATATTCTTCCATTATTGGATTAATTGAATGGTATTCTTCTATATTATCAAGATATGATGTATTAAAAATATCTATTAACTCTTCACAGCTTTTATTTTTATAACTAGGGACGTGGATCAGATTGATATTCTGAAAAAATGATGATATTTTTCTTTCAATTGGTGTTCTATAAGAATCAATTATATATAATTTTTTATTTTCGGATGATCTATTAATCAAATCTATTAGTCCATCATACGAAAATTGTTTTTCAAAGTCTTTTTTACCATGTGCTTTTATACATTTATAACCATTTTGTCTGAATGTTCCTAAAAGTGTAGTTGAACCACACTTACCTCCAGTTAAACAAATCACATCCACTATGGGGACAAGTGCCACCTTCTTGTTTTTACTAATTGACATATATATATATTATTCCTTATAATATTATTTTTACACCGAAAATTATTTTGAGCAAAACTCAACGAGAAAGAGAACACCTAAAAATACCTGGATTAGGTCGGCGTTTTAAATGTTCAAAGGTGTAAAATACGTTTAAAAGTTGCGGTTCTGTCGGAGTCATGCCATGTTTCTTGTAGATATTCTCTCATATCTGTACCACCAGCCCCTCTATTACAGCGTTTACATAACAGAATTCCATTTTCTATAACCGGGTTTCCACCTAGTTTATCCGGGATAATATGACAATATTCCAGGGCACGCGGTCCACCCTGAAAAGTGTATCCAAGGCATAGTAGACATTTGTTTGCTCTTTCTTGGTTTTTAAAGCACCATTCATAGTAGGTGTCTGATATAGCTTTTCTTGCTTTGTGATCGAAGTCGACCCTAGCCCTAACATCAACACTATCAGCGTCAGGGTCAGCATCTGTGCCAACGACATTATCATCACTATCAGCGTCAGAGACAGCAGCAGCACCAATGATATTATCATCACTATCAGCGTCAGGGTCAGCATCTGTGCCAACGACATTATCATCACTATCAGCGTCATTGCGGTCCTCTCGGTCCTTAGTAATTGTGCTTCTTGTAACTTTACACATAAACTCTTGTACTTGCTCTCCGAAGTTAGTTGGCTTAATATTTGTCTTATCTGGGGGTAGATAGTATTGTCTGGTAGTCTTAGATATATGATTTTCAAAACGTGGTCGTCCGGCGTAATGTGCATATGCTGTAGTAACTTCGATACCCAATTTCTTCCTACTAGACGTCAAATTTATATTATGTTTTTCAATATATATATTGACACCATCATATTCTCTAATACTTATATCCTTATTGTTTTCATTAGGTCGGCCATTTTCTCTTACCATACTGTAAGCGTAGTTGTTTAAGTATTTATATTATATTTTACAAAAGACATATGTGATTTCTTTACTTTTTTTAGCTTTACCATCATTATTTTTTAAACCGGGTCTTAGACAATTTCCCACATAGAATTCGGTATCCATTTTTTCCCAACCGTTATTTTTATGTATGGCCACAATATCGTCATATAAATTATAGGATTTATCAGTCTTGAAATTTTTAACTGACCAACAACTTTTCCCTCCATCTACCAATTTATCTAATACCCCTTCTACTACTGGAGTAAGAAATTGTTTAGTCCAGTTTTCATATGT
>Ga0233412_10000782_pt1 | contig 17800 bp, 20 predicted proteins | sample Na_anoxic_4_MG_FD_180667 | JGI IMG/M metagenome (GOLD analysis project Ga0233412, IMG submission 180667) | Seawater microbial communities from Saanich Inlet, British Columbia, Canada - Na_anoxic_4_MG | ecosystem: Environmental > Aquatic > Marine > Inlet | place: Canada: British Columbia...
ATGAAAATATGTACCGGCGATGTCAGGTTGCCATTGATTAAAATGGAAGATGATCATACTGCATTACTTAAGGCAGTTATGGAAGACCTCGGTCTAATATAGGAGTTAATATGCTAAAAATATTAATGAATGGCTGCAGCGGCAGGATGGGCCGTGTCATAATAAATCTTGTTAAGGATATGGATAATGCCAGTATCTGCGCAGGTTGCGATATTAGTCTTCCCACAGACCTTGATATTCCGGTTTTTAAAGATATTGAAGAATGTAACGTTGACTCTGATGTGGTTATTGATTTTTCACACCCCTCTGCTTTTTCAGATGTAACCGCCTATTGTATGAAAACCACGACACCGCTGGTAATGGCTACAACCGGACTTTCGGAGACTCAGGTTGACGCACTGTCAAATGCAGCAAATGTAATCCCGGTTTTTCATAGTGCAAACATGTCGATGGGAATAAACCTTTTAATTGAACTGGCAAAAACAGCATCAGCTTTTACAGAGGGACTCTTTGATATAGAAATTATTGAAAAACATCATAATAAAAAACTTGATGCCCCAAGCGGCACTGCACTTGCAATCGCCGACGGAATCAATTCTGCACTGAAAAAACCCAAAACCCACGCTTACGACAGGACAGGATACAGAAAAGAACGAAATGACAATGAACTTGGAATCCATGCGATCCGGGGCGGCACCATTGTAGGAGAACATACCGTGATTCTTGCGGGCCGTAATGAAGTTATTGAAATAAAGCATGAAGCTATGTCACGTGATATTTTTGCGTCAGGCGCTATAAAGGCCGCACAGTTTATTAAAGGCAAGCCCGCGGGCTTATATTCCATGCAAGACATTATAAAATCAAAATAGAATCATTGGAGACCCCATGAAAAAACTCAAAAACATAATTATTTACTTCATATTCCCGGTTGCAATCATTGCACTTACCTTTGCGGGATTGTCGTTTTTCCTCATATTCCTGATACCGGTGTATTTTACAGTTTTCACCATTTTCCAGTACGAAAATATCCGTAAAATTATGGCGGGTTACAACAGCAAAAGAGGCAAGACTGATAAAGCACTCAGGCATATTTATAAAGCTTATAAAGTCAAGAAGTCTACGGTCCATACCGCACTGGCTTTTGTTTATATGCTTCTTAGGGCTGGAAAATATGATAAAGCCGGTGAAATTATCGAAGCTACAGAAGAGCGTGAAATGACTTCTCATGAAAATCACCAGCTTAAAATTAACAAGGCATTATATCTTTGGAAGAAAAACCGCATTTCAGAATCCCTTGAAATATACGACGAGTTAATTGAGGATGGCGAATCATCCGTGCTGTACGGCAGCTATGGCTATGTCCTGACTCTCGGGGGAAACCTGGCGAAAGCACTGGAAATAAATGAAGCGGCTTATAAGTATAATTCGAATGACAAGGCAATACTTGACAACCTCGGGCTGACATATATTATGATTGGAGATTATGACAGGGCTTTTGATATATATGAGAAATTACTTGCACGATCCCCCGGATTCCCCGAGGCTTACTACAATGCCGCAGAACTGATGCGACAGATGAAAGATTATGATACCGGCGTCAGATATATGAAGAAATGCATGACATTGCCTTTTAACGGCTTATCTACAATAAACGAAAAAGACGCACAAAAAAAACTGGATCAATTGAACCGTCTCCAGGGTTCAATTAAATAGTCAGGTTCAATGCTTACTCTTACGTTCTCTCCGCCAACGGGTTTTTGGAAAACTATTTCTGTTGCCCATAAACCCAGTTTTCCTTTATTAGGCGATCCATATTTAATATCTCCATATAGGATATGACCTCTCGAAGCAAACTGCACCCTTATCTGGTGGTGCCTTCCTGTTATCAAGTTGATTTCAACCAGTGAAAAACCTTTGTTTTCAGAAATCACACTGTATTCCAGAACAGCTTCTTTTGCCCCTTCTGTTCCTTCTGCTACTGTCATTGATTTGTTGTTTTTGGTGTCCTTTAATAAAAAGTCCCGCATGGAACCGGATTTTTCAGCCGGACTGCCGCTAATAACAGCAAGGTATGTCTTTTTAAATTGCTTTTCACGTATTTGCTTAGATAGCCGCGAAGCCCCTTTTGAGGTTCTTGCAAAAACCATAACTCCGCCGGTAGACCTGTCAATACGATGAACAAGACCAAGGAATACTTTGCCTGGTTTATTATACTTTTCTTTAATGAATTCCTTTACCAAATCCAGCATGCTGGGATCGCCCGATTTGTCAGGCATTACGGTAACACCGGGCGGCTTGACTACAGCAATTGTGTGGTTGTCCTCGTAAAGAACCTTAATCATTTTCCCACCTTCCGGTGAAACCGCATGGAAGAATCATACTGCTGTTTGTTATTTTAAGACCCAATTCGAATGTTTCGATTTGTCCTCCCAGCTTATTTTGCAGCAGCAACCCCATAATATTTTCCATAAGAATCGGAGACAGGGCTGATGCATATGAATTTATGATAAAAAACAACGGGTCTTCGCCTAAAAGCTGTGCACAAAGTTCCACGAGTTCATAGAGAGTGTCTTCAATTTTCCATAATTCGCCGGCCGGTCCCCTGCCGTAAGCCGGGGGATCCATAATTATTCCATCATATTTTCTTCCCCGCCGAATTTCTCTTTTAACGAATTTTATAGCATCATCTACAATGAAACGAACTGGTTTATCACGCATTCCCGATAATGCAAGATTATCCTTAGCACGTGCTACCATTCCTTTCGCTGCATCCACATGGCAAACAGAAGCACCCGCAGATGCGCATGCAACCGTAGCGCCCCCTGTATAGGCAAAAAGATTTAAGATTTCAGTTTTTCTTCCCGCACGGTTTATTTTCTCCATACTGAAATCCCAATTAACCGCTTGTTCAGGAAATAGCCCGGTATGTTTGAATCCCGTCGGCTCCACATTAAATTTAAGTTGCTTGTATGAAATCTGCCATTTCGCAGGTATTTTCCGGATATACTCCCAATGTCCCCCGCCGGATTTGCTTCTATGATAAACGGCATCCGCTTTTTCCCATGGCTTTTCCGCTGGCCAAACGGCCTGGGGTTCGGGGCGTCTCAAAATAAAGTCTCCCCATCGCTCCTGCTTCTGTCCATCTCCGGTCATAAGCAGTTCATAAGCCTTCCAATCTTTTGCAATCCTGACCTCTGCCATTGCCAGCCCTTCCTCCCTGTACACTTCATCCCCGGATGGTAATACCATCCGGGGGATGAAGCAATCAAAATTCGATGCCCCGCCGGGCGGGGATACCTTTGTCAAATGGGTGTTTCACCGCCTGTATGTCCGATACATAATCCGCAAGTTCCGTTAATTCAACAGGTGTTTTTCTACCGGACAATATAATTTCGCAATTATCAGGTCGTGTCTGTATTAATTCCATGACCGCTTCTAAATCAATTGCCTTTTCCAAAACTGCACCTATCGCTTCGTCGACGACCACCATATTATACTTACCGCTTTTGCATAAACTGATTATTTTCACAAGCCCCTGGGTATGCTGATGCCTGTATTCAGCTTTTTCTTCTTCATTCTGAAGGTGTGAAAACTTGGTCATGGTGCATACCTGAAAGACATCAATTCCAGATATAGTTTCAAGAAGTTTTACCTCTGAACTCATAACTCCTTTTTGCATAAATGCATATAGAACCTTCCCGCCACTTCCTGCCATTCTAAGCGCTAATCCGACACAGGCTGTTGTTTTTCCCTTACCGTCTCCGGTATAAATATGTACAAGTCCCTTTTTCATCTTAATATCCCTCAATCCCGAAATACGCATTCAGTATTTCCTTGGCGACAGGCGCTGCATAAGACCCCCAGACTCCATTTTCAATTACTGTAATAATTGCTATTTGGGGATCTTCAACCGGAGCGTAGCATATAAATAGACCGTTTGAAGACTCTTCGGCCTCACGTCCTGTTTCCGCAGTACCCGTTTTAGCTGCAACGCTGATTGGATAATCATCAGAGAAAACCTTGCTGGCCGTTCCATCCAAAGTAACGCTGTTCATTCCTTCCCTGACAATATCAAATGTCTCGTCTGACCAAATTAACTGTTCGAAGCTTTTTTCGCCTTTATATAGTATCTCGCCGTCAGGTGAAGTTACTTCCTTGATTAAATATGGGGTAAGTTTTTCACCACCGTTTGCAAGTGCTGCAGTATATACCACCATCTGTAGAGGTGTGAAGTTATTGTATAGCTGCCCTATGGAGGATTGACCGGTGTCCGCAGGCCACCATTTTTCATCGAAACGAGAATATTTATATTCAGGGTTTGAACGGATTCCTATAGCTTCACCAAAAAGATCGATTCCCGTGGGTTGTCCAAAGCCGAATCGCTCTGCCCATTTATCTATTTCATCAATGCCAATATCCAGTCCCAACTTGTGAAAAACAATATTACAGCTGGTTTCGATACCCTTTGAAATGGTTAACGGTCCATGAAACCATCTTGACTCAATATATCTGTGGCAGAAATATTCCCATCCGTCATCTGTAAAATGCCCTTTGCACACAATCTCAGACCGCGCATCATATTCACCATTTTCCACTTCCAGTGCAGCAATTGCCACAATCGGTTTATATGTTGAACCCGGCGTGTATTGTCCCTGGAGGGCTCTGTTAAAAGTCGGCCTGCCATATTCATCAAAAATTGCTTCAAGGCGTTTTTCCTGGGACTCTTCGTCATCAGAGATAAACCAATTCGGATCATATGTGGGATAACTTGCCATTGCCAGTAACTCGCCGGTTTTTACATCCATGACTATTGTAGCCCCGGCAGATGCGTCTCCAAAGTTAATTTCCCCATCTGCTCTTCCGATTATTGATGCAATTGTTGCCTCCATTGCCTCCATCGCCACTCTTTGAAGGTCGGTATCAATAGTAAGCGTAACATTATTACCCGGGGTTTCGGCATATCCGCTGATTTGCTCGAGAATGCGGCCGGTTCTCAGGTCTGCTTCAACTTCCATATACCCGTCGGCACCCCTGAGAAAATCTTCGGCATACTTTTCAATTCCGTCTAAACCGATTACGTCTTTACTGTCATATCCTTCTTTTCCTTCTTTCTCATATTGAAGCAGTATATCAGGCGCTATGCTGCCAACATAACCCAGAACATGGGCTATATCGGATACATCGCCATATTCTCTTACCATACGTTTTTGTATGATGACACCCTGAATATTATGGCGGTTTTCTGATATGACGGCTATCGTCTGAGTAGATACATCCATAGCAATCGGAATTCTTCCTCCTGTTATATAATTCCATCTGTTTTTTATAATTTCATACCGCATGCATATAATTCTATAGGCTTCTTCATCATTATATTCATTATCTATTTCGAATTCTCTTCGAAGTATCAGAATAAGTTCCTTTGCACTATTTTTTGTATATTTTTCAGCGATATTAAGTAAATCCGGATCCTTTTGCCACAGGACTATTTCCTCTATGGTATGATCCGGGTTGAAAATGACCGGATCGCCTAGAACATATTTATCAAAAGAGTGCAGATAAGTTTCATTATTCTCCTCTAGAACAAGACTCAGTCGAAGAAGGGATTCATTCAGTTCACTATCAGATGAATATGCTTTCGTCAGATACAAGTCATTGCTTTCCCTGTTCATGGCAAGGGGAAGTCCGTTCCTGTCATAGATAATGCCCCTTGGTGCTTCAATGGCAAACCTATGGGTGATTTTTTGCGTAGACTGCAGGGCGTATGCGCTGCCTTTTGTAATCTGCATGTCGTATAATTTTATAATCATTGCTGCAGCTGCCAAAACAATAATAATAGTCAATATTATGAATCTATTTGCATGGAAACCAGTTTTATTCATACGACACGCCTCTTCCTGGCTCCGAGTTTTCTATCCCTAATGAATGACTGCAGGAAAAAAACAGCCCCGAAAACAGCTGCAAGTATAGCTGCATATAAAGAAATTCGAAAAATACCCCTCTGAATGAAAGCAAAGCTCTCATAATATATCCTTGGCCCAACCTCAAGGACCGCCCTAACATTTTCCAGTATATATGTTGACACAAAAAAGAAAGCCGTTAGGATAGGCATATTGTTTTTATAAACGATTTTACCCGCTGCCATAACGGATAGCACTGCAAGCAGAAGTATAATAGTCATCCTGCCAAGCCATGGGCTGTACATCATATCGTAGAAAAATCCTATTGAGAGTGCGACTATAAATATATCAGGGCTTTTTTTGCCAAAAGCTGTAAGCATTGCGAAAAACAGCACAAAACTAATAACAGCCCCTTTTATCGATACCCAATCTGAAAAGTTTGGCTGTACGATTACCAATATGGCAAGGAATATTATTATGTACCACTTATATCCGCGCATTATCAGTTCCCTGATCCTTTATCCTGAAGTATATAAACTTCCTCAAGGGCATTAAAATCTATAAACGGCCTGACTATGGCATGTCTTTCAATCAATGACGATTCCTTATGGAGTTCTATAATTTCCCCAATCAAGATTCCCTTTGGATATATTCCACCCATTCCGGAAGTCTCGACAATGTCACCTATTTCAAGTTGCACGGTTTCATTAACAGTGTCCATGATGCACAGGCCTTTTGATTTGAACTCAATATCACCCTTAACAACCGCATGACCTCCATCGGCTTTTGTAGTCCAGGCACTTATACCACTAAGCTCATCAACTAATGGCATCACAACTGATGATGTCAGCCCGACGCTGTAGATTCTGCCCACCAGCAGATTGTTAGCAGCTATTACCGGGTCATCTATCTGTACACCGTCCAGGGAGCCTATGTCAATCCTGTAATTATAAAGAAAATTTCCAGGATCAGTTCCTACGATATTTGCACCTATAATTTCGTAATTGCTGAATCTGTCTTTCAGCTTTACAGCTGCCCTCAGCCTGTCGTTTTCATTCTCTATATCCGCTAATACAGCAAGGTGTTCCTTTAATAACAGGTTTTCCTCTTTCAGCGACGAGTTCTCATCTATGACTGCGTTGTAATTCCTGATGCTTGCAGCCAAGCCATCTGCCCAGTCGCTAATGGCATTAATGCCTTTTTGTACAAATGTTACCGGTGCTGTAACAATGTTTCTTATTATATTGACTTTGCTGAAACGGTCTGCAGACAATAAAACAACAACCAGCAATATAATTATTGCTGAAGTTATCTGGAATTTACGGTTTCTCAGGAGTTTGTTCAATACCGGACTCCTTACCTCTTGGTTGCACCACTAAGATAATCCAGGTTTTCAAGGGCTTTTCCCGTTCCTATTGCAACACAGTCCAAAGGATTGTCCGCTATGTAAACGGGAATGTCTCCCGTCCTGGTGCTTATGAATTTATCTATCCCTCTGATTAAAGCTCCGCCTCCGGTAAGATAGATTCCGCTGGTCATGATATCCGCCGAAAGTTCAGGAGGTGTTTTTTCAAGTGTGCTTCTTATCGCCTCAAGGAGCTCGTTTGCAATATCTTCCATAGCTTCTGCAATTTCATCCGAAGTTATGGTCAGGTTAACCGGAAGCCCCTGGGTCATGTTCCGTCCCCTGATTTCCATTTCATCAGAATATTCCGAAGGATATACATTTCCTATTTGTATTTTTATGTTTTCCGCTGTTCTTGACCCTATGAACAACCGGTATTTTTTTCTAATATACTGGGCTATCACTTCATCGAAACGATCGCCTGCAATTCTAAGCGTAGTGCTGGTAACTATCCTTCCCATGGATATGACCGCTACCTCCGAGGTTCCCCCGCCGATATCGACAATCATGTTCCCCGTAGGCTCAAGCACCGGAAGGCCTGCCCCAACAGCCGCCATAATGGATTCTTCAGCAACAAAAACTTCCTTTGCACCTGCTTCAAGACCGGCCTCAATAACCGCCTTCTTTTCAACCGGGGTAACGCCCGCAGGCACACATATAATCAGACGTGGTTTTGCAAACAGTCTTTTGCCAACTGCTTTTCTGATAAAGCGGTTAAGCATCTGAAGCGTGCATTTATAGTCTGCAATAACACCTTCTTTCAATGGCCTTACCGCACTGATGGTGCCGGGTGTCCTGCCCACCATCCTTTTCGCTTCCTCACCTACAGCTATGACTTCATTTTTCTTTTCATCAGCCGCAACAACAGAAGGCTCCCTTAGTATAATGCCTTTGCCTCGTTCGAATATAATTGTATTGGCTGTGCCAAGGTCTATTCCAATATCTTTCCCAAATAACGCCATTTTATCCTCCGTAAAAGCCATCTGATAATCGGTTGAAATTGCTATATTTTTTTACATCAGGCCGTTCTCTTTAAAGCTGAATATATTTCCATTTCCTATTATAACATGGTCAAGTATTTTAATGCCCAGAATTTTTCCGGCCTCAATTAAACGTATCGTGGTCTTTTTATCATTGCCGCTAGGGTTTGAGTCGCCGCTCGGATGGTTGTGAATCAAAATTATAGATGCAGCCGGCTCTTTAATGACTTCTGAAAAAACCTCCCTTGGGTGCACCACGGTTTCAGACAGGCTTCCCGTTGATATCCTGAGTTCCCTAATGACTTCATTCCTTGTGTTCATGACTAGTACCATGAAGATTTCCCTGGCCATATGCCTCAGTTGCTCCATATAGAGGTTTTTAATATCTTCTGGAGATGCTATTTTATATTTGCCGTTTTCTTTCCCTGCCTTGGTCAGGCGGCATCCAATTTCAACCGCAGCCTTAAGCTGGATTGCCTTAACCCTTCCTACTCCCCGGATTTCACACAACTGGGATATTGAAGCTTTTTTAAGATAAAGTAATCCCCTGCCTTCCGAGTACTTATTAATAATTCGTCTTGTAAGATCCAGTGATGTATCATTTTTACACCCGGTCCTGATAATGACCGCAAGCAATTCTGCATCTGTTAGGCTTTCAGCCCCTGATTTTTCCAGTTTTTCATACGGCCTGTCTTCCTCAGGCATATCCTTGATTCTTAGATTTTCCATTATAAAGTCCTCCATAATATGATGCGGCGGAAAGCCGCAGGAGGAATGTCAGATTATGTCCAGTTCCTTTAGCCCAGTGTAAATCCTGTTCAGCGGGAAGCCCATCACATTATAAAAGCACCCTGTTATTTTGGTTATGAATCTGCCGGCTTCGCCCTGAATGCCGTAAGCCCCTGCCTTATCCATGGGTTCGCCGCCTTTTACATATTCCTTTATTTCCGATTCATTGATGGGGCCGAAAAACACTTCGGTTTTTTCAATAAAAGATAATTCCCTGTCGTTTACAGGATTTAATATAGCAACCCCTGTGATAACAAAGTGGCTGTCGTCAGCAAGCTCTCCAAGCATCTTACATGCTTCATCTTCATTATAAGGCTTACCGAGAACCCTTTCGTGTACTACAATTGTATCTGCTGCGAGTACGGGCAGACTACCTTCGGTTTTTTCCATTGCAGCACGTGCTTTCTCCATCGCAAGTCTTTCCACCATTCTTTCCGGACTTTCGCCTTCAAGCATGGTTTCGTCGATATCGGGTACTACTATCATAAATTCACTTGTTATCCTTGCCATCATCTCCGCTCTTCTGGGGGATCCAGATGCAAGTATTAGAACGGCCATTCATTCCTCCAAAATAAAAATACCATATATTGTCATTTTATGCAAACCGCGAACACATTACTTCTTCTTTATCATATAAAGCGGAAATCTCATTTCCCGGTTCAACAATCAAAAAATCATCATCCCAGTCACCGTTTACCAATTTGCTGATGATGGACATGTTTCCTTCTTCCATGGTTATGATTTTACCGCTTTTGGTCATTTCTTTTTCAAATTCACTATAAACGGAGTGATCGTAAGTTTCAGGTATCTTTATAAAAAGCACATCGTCTGATTCACGCTCCGGATGTATTGTCTCCCAAATATATTCAGCATTTTCTTTTCCATACTCTTCTACATACTGTTCATATGTCCTGTCATAACCGATGACGGAGCCTGTCTCCGATTTTCTTAGATATCCTCCGTCTTTCTCACAATATCCCGTGCTGCCCCATGGCATGCTTTCCCTGCCTTCAAAAAGTTCGTTGAAGCGTTTCTTTGATCCAAGAAATAAAGTGCAGCAGTCATGGGCTTTTGGAACCACCAGCCTGCAGCCTGCCGCCCGCAGCCCGTTCAAGGCATTTCCACACAGGCCGAATCCCAGTAATATGGCATCATAATCCTTTGAACGGTCAATAATGTCCTGTATCCTTTTTTGAAGCAATTCCGGCTTCTCATGGGCTGCTTTTTCAGTATATTCAATTTCAATATGTATACCGGCAACACCGGCGCAATACAAGGCTTCTCTTTCAAGAACCTCGCAGCTAATCAATTTAAGCTTCAATTGCATCCTCCCTGGCTTCTTTTGAACTAAGCGGTTTTTCTTTGACCACCAGGCAGAAAATACCTCCGACTACTACATTAGCATAATAGGTAAGCACCCTCCATACCAGCACAATCGCCATTTTCGGCGAATTATAAAAGAAAGGCGCAATACACAAAAGACTCAGGCCTTCCGCTCCTCCCGAGGTTCCGGGCGTCGGTACAAGCGCTGCTATCATTGATACCATGGCTGTGCATACAAAAATATCAAAAACCCCTCCGAAAACGCTGGCAAAAGAACCTTCAATTGCCCGCATCATGAATATAGGCACACAGAACAGGAAAAACTGCTGTAGTACCTGCATTATGAATGCCCCTGCAACAAACCACTTCCTTTTGTTTAGAATCCTAACCCCATTCTTAAACCGTCCCAGGGATACATGAAGGTCTTTCATTCTTTCTTCCGGATTCTTGATTATTTTAAAAAAGCTTATGACTTTAAGAAAATACCAGACTGCTTTTTCAGCGGCTTTTGAGTTAAAAAGAAACAGTGCATAAAGGCTCAGTAATAATATATTCGCTATGCACCCAATGGCAAACAACAAATTAAACTGCGGAATATTCATAACAAGGAACTGCCGGTTCGCTAAATACAAACCAACGCATATCAGCATAATTGATGATTGGTAAAAAACTGATTTTAAAATTATTATGCTGGTTCCGGTTCCTCCGTCTATACCCATTCTTTTCAACATATATATCTGGGCAGGCTGCCCGCCGGTGGCAAAGGGAGTTACCGAACTGAAGAACATTCCGACCATTACAGTTTTAAAATTCTGCCCGGGGTCCTTCTCTTTCCCTACGATGCCCCTTTTTAGCATTCCCACAGTAAATGCTCCGAAAACCCAAAAAAGAAAAGTACATGCCAAAGCTGCTATCAGCCACCTGTATTCAGTCCTGACAATCATGCTTATCATGTTCTGTGCGCCGTCTGTAAAAAAGACAAGTAGCACAAGAACCACACTCGTAGAAATGATAATTATTGAGTTAAGAACAATTTTTTTCATTCAAAACGCCTTATTTTTTTATAAGCTCCTCTATATTCAAGCCTTCCACTACAACATTAACTTCATTTACCTTCACGCCGGCCAGTTTGGTTATTCGTTCTTTCACCGCTGCTTGTAGTTCCTTAACTGTCTTTGGAATATCTGTCCCATAGTTTACATCAAGGCCAAGGTCAATCGTACTCCCCGAGTCAGAACGTGTAACTTTTATTGATTTTCTGCGTCTGCTAAGTGCAATCCCTTCAAATTCACCTACGGTTTTTTCAACAAATGTAATTAGGACCGCTTCTGATATTTCTATATTCCCATCATTAATTGGTATGTCATGACTCATAATACCCTCCTAAAATTCCGCATGCCTCGGTACCCTTGGGAACGGTATAACGTCCCTTATGTTGCCCATGCCTGTTATGTACATGAGTAACCTTTCAAAACCAAGGCCGAAACCTGCATGCTCAGTTCCCCCGTATTTTCTGATATCCAGGTACCACCAGTAATCATCGGTATCCATGCCCATGTCCTTTATCCTGTCAACAAGCACATCATACCTCTCTTCACGCTGGCTGCCGCCTATTATTTCCCCAACCCCGGGAACCAGGAGGTCAACTGCGGCAACAGTTTTATTGTCATCATTCATTCTCATATAAAAGGCTTTGATTTCCTTCGGGTAATCAGTTACGAATACAGGTTTTTTAAAATGTTTTTCTGTTATATATCTTTCGTGTTCAGTCTGCAGGTCGCTGCCCCACTCAACAGGATTATCAAATTCAACACCGCTGTTTTTCAGGATGTCTATTGCTTCGGTATATGTAATTCTCTTAAATTTTGAACTTGTTACATTGGAAAGTTTTTCAAAGAGTCCTTTTTCAATAAACCTGCTGAAGAATTCCATTTCCTCAGGGGCATTCTCCAAAACATAATTTATTACGAATTTCAGCATCTCCTCAGCTACATCCATATCGCCTTCCAGGTCGCAGAAAGCCATTTCCGGTTCAATCATCCAGAATTCAGAAGCATGCCTTGAGGTATTTGAATTTTCAGCCCTGAAAGTCGGTCCGAATGTATATACATTACCGAATGCCATGCAAAATGTTTCTACAGCAAGCTGTCCGCTTACGGTAAGGTTCGTCTCGCGTGCGAAGAAGTCCTTGGAATAATCAACATTTCTTTCATCATCCAGCGGCGGCTCTTTAGCATCCAGTGTTGTAACCCTGAACATTTCTCCGGCGCCTTCACAGTCGCTTCCAGTTATTATCGGTGTGTGCACATATACAAATCCCTTTTCTTTGAAAAACTCATGAATTGCATGTGCAAGGACTGATCTTACGCGAAATACAGCTGAGAAGGTGTTTGTCCGGGGACGCAAATGTGCGATACCTCTAAGGTATTCAAATGTATGCCGCTTTTTTTGAAGCGGGTATTCCCTGTCGCTTAGGCCTTTCACTTTAATTAAGTCAGCCTTAATTTCAAACGGTTGCTTTGAACCTGGTGTTAATTCCAGCACCCCTTCGACTTCAAGTGATGATCCAACAGTTAATTTTTCAATTTCCCCGAAATTGTCAATCCGGCCGTCTTCAAATACTATCTGTAAATTCTTGAAGAATGATCCGTCGTTTAGTTCAATAAATCCAAAATTCTTTGAACTTCTGACTGTTCTGACCCAACCCTTCAGTTTTATACCCTTACCACTGATTTCACCTGAATTCCTAAAAATCTCTTTAATTGTCTTATGCATAACCTTCCCCTCCGACAGCCGTCCTTCAAATATTATATCATAACAAAAGATTCCGTTAAAAATTCAACTTATCCACATGCATCCCTCAACCTCCTGGACATTACATATTTTTTTGGTAATAAACAACATCAAGCAGCCGTCCGAATTTTTCACCGGCTTTCCTTAATTCTCCCGCAAATCTGTACCCATTTTTCGTAAATAACGCTGCACTCATTACGTTCTCTATGCAAATCAAGGCAATGAGCGACCTTAACCCCTTTTCATAAGCCGTTTTTTCCAAAAATTCTAGAATCTTACCCCCTAGGCCTTTGCCTGTGGCGTCGGGTTTCAGGTAAATCGATACGTACGCTGACCGATCATAAGCTTCCTTGTGGTTAAATCTACTGATACAGCAAAACCCAATGATTTCATTGTTTTCAGTTATAGTAAATGTTCCAGACAAATTGTCTGTATGAAAGAAATCATTTTCAAATTCATCTTCACTGAGTTCGTGCAGATTGAAAGTGACCGTTGTATTCCTTACATAATAATTATATATGGCAGCTAATTCGCTGATCTGCCCCTGTTTTGATACAATAATTTCCATGTTTAAATCTCCATGATAAGCCGCGAAATCATCCTGAATTTTTCAATTTCAACGCCCGGCGGACATGAGTCGGAATTACCAAGGATGAATTTTCTTTTTCCGGTTTTCCCAACAATGTCTGATACATAAGCGGCAAGTTTATCTATATTGTAGTTCAGCAGGACCGTGGGTTCAATACCGCTGATGAGACCAATACTATCGGGAAGCATATCCCTGGCTTCAAATGTGTATATATCCCCGGTTGGAGGCGGTGAAATTGATTCAATCATATCAATGCCTGTCTTTGCCATCTCAGGAAGAAGTCCCCTGAGCTGTCCGCAGGCATGGTGAACAAGATATTTGCCGTTTGAATGAAGGATATCCGCCCATCCGGCGATTTCTTCTGCAATATAGTCTCTGAAAAAAGAAGGGCTTAAATTGCCTGTTGAACTGTCTTCCCAGAAAATAAAGGACTCAGCATCACAATGGGCTGTATATTCTACCGCAGTTTTTGAGTTTTCTTTCATTGCCGCCAAGCATTCAGCCAAAGCTTCAGGGTAGTCATAGACCGCATATGCCAGCTCTTCGGTTCCTACCCAATTTTCAAGAAGAGATTGAAATGAGCTTTTCATTTCACTGCTGATAATAGGCATAAGCAGCGCCTCGTCTCCCATTAGACTGTCGCCGGCTTCATATTTAGAGAAATCAGGTTCAATCACCATATCTCTATTAAGATAAGTCAGGATTTTATAATCCTCTTCGCTTTTTACAGGATGCTTGGTAAGAAACCATGTATTGCCCTGCGGTGTATATATATACCGGCTTTCAAGGCTACCCACCGGGGTCTCGTACAAAACTTGTTTTTCCCCGTTGGAGATTTTCTCACTGATGCTGCAGTTTTGGTATGACTTTTTTATCAGGGTGCAGTAACCTCTGAAAAGCGGATCCGCCCCGATGTTCTTATAGTACTCAAGCATCCCCTTTTTTCTGATTTGTTCAGGCTGCACATCCCAAAAGTATGCCAAAAAAGGAGACCACGCTAAGCGGTCTGTATCCAACCCTTTTATTGAATTTAATAATCGTTCTTTACTATTCATCTATTGCTTTAATAAAGCTTAATCTATCTTTCCTTTTTAATTTTTCTGATTTCTTTGGTAAAGGTGTCAATGTCATCAAAATCCTTATATACCGAAGCAAAACGCACATATGCCACTTCATCTATTTCCTTCAGCCTGTCCATAACCTCGTCGCCTATCTCTGTAGATGATACTTCGCGAAGGTGGTCTTTGTAAAATATTCCTTCTATATCCGATACGATTTTTTCCAGGACTGAGATTGAAACCGGTCTTTTTGCACAGGCAATTAGCAACCGATTAAGCAACTTAGATGAGTCAAAAACCTGCCTGGAGTTGTCCTTCTTGATAACCATAAGTGGTTTTCTCTCTATGTTCTCATAAGTTGTAAACCGCTTTTTGCAGTCGAGGCATTCCCTTCGCCTTCTGATTGCGTATCCTTCTTCAGTGGGTCTTGAATCTATGACCCTGTCTTCTTCAAATCCGCAGAACGGGCATTTCATACTTATTTCTCCCTATAAATTAAAAAAGGCCGCATTGCAGCGGCTCTTTTTTTATAATTTTCTTAAAAAGTTAGGGATATTAATTCCTTTGTCGTTTTCATCCTCTTCTTCTTCAATTTCAGGTTCCGGTTCCGGGATGTATTCTTCTTCAAGCTCTTCGGTTTCATCTGTTTCATAGCCCAAGTCTTCAGGTTCCTTATCTATAGCAACTTCTACAACGGGTTCTTCTTCTTTTTTCTTTTGAATTCGCTCAATATACTTTGACGTTCTTATTGGCATTGACCCGTCAAATCCTGTAGCGATAACCGTTACCATGACCTCGTCTCCCATATTCTCGTCAATGGCAGCTCCCCAGATTATATTGGCATTTGGATCCGCAGCCTCATATATCATGTTTGCCGCTGTATCAACTTCAAGAAGGCCAAGTTCGGGGCCTCCCGTGATATTTATAAGGACTTTCTTAGCTCCGTCAATTGATGTTTCAAGCAATGGGCTGTGAATAGCGGATTTTGCCGCTTCCTGGCACCTATCCTCACCGCTTGCCCTTCCGATTCCCATGTGTGCCAGACCTGCATCCGTCATAACTGTCTTAACATCAGCGAAGTCAAGATTAATAAGCCCCGGTACAGCAATTAAGTCCGAGATACTCTGAACACCGAGTCTTAGCACATCGTCAGCCATAATGAATGCATCAATCATAGAGGATTTTTTATCTGCCAGCTGCAATAACCTGTCGTTTGGAATTATTACAAGCGTATCAATTGTATCTTTAAGTTTTTCAATCCCTATTTTAGCGTTTTCGCTTCTTTTCTTGCCTTCAAATGTAAATGGTTTTGTAACAACGCAGACAGCCAGGATTCCCATTTCCCTTGCTACCTGAGTAATAATGGGAACTGCGCCCGTACCCGTTCCCCCGCCCATGCCGGCAGTAACAAAAACCATGTCAGCGCCTTTTAAATTAGCAGCTATTTCATCTTTACTCTCTTCTGCACTTCTTTCTCCGATTTCCGGTATTGACCCGGCTCCGAGACCTTTGGTCAGCTTCTCGCCAATCTGTATTTTTGTTGTAGCCTTGGACATCAACAAAGCCTGTTTATCTGTATTAACCGCAATGAACTCAACCCCCTTAAGACCTGAGCTAATCATTCTGTTGACAGCATTGTTTCCAGCGCCGCCCACACCTACAACTTTTATCTGTGCGAACTGTTCCATATCGATATCAAACTGAAGCATGCCGCCTCCCCTTTCTCTCTTGCATATAACATAATAATTATATATAAAATTTCAATAATTGTATATAGTTAAAATCCGCTGAAAACCACACTTAATCGGCTGAAAACACGGGATTTTCGCCTGATGTGAAGTCTAATGTTCCCCTCTCTGCATAACCAATCTCCTGGGATAGTATTAAACACATCGTTGTCGTCTGGTAGGACACATCCAAGTCATCATCAAGCTTTACAAGAATCCTGTTGTCATACATTAAAGCAATACTCGTCGGATTGGATAAATCAATCCAATCTATATATTCGCGAAATGCTGTTAAATTTGTTTTATCATACCACTCAAGCGCTGAATAGATTTCTGATGCGTACTTGAATCTCCCGGTATTTTCACCTACAATGCATCCAAGGGCAAAACCGCTTATTTCCACACCTGTTATGCGAACATATCCAAGTTCATGGTTATTCCTGGAGCTTAAGACACACCCGTTTATGTCTGTTACAAGATTAATATCACCGTATTTAATTTCAAAAACAGACTCTTTTGAAGTATATTCAATATTAATCGACGAAGGCAGATCAGCTGTTACTTTTATTTTGCCGAACTGGGTATATTTTTTTTGAAGAACTTGCTCCGCTTCGGTAAATCTCATTGCGAAAATGTTGCCTTTTGAGAGCAATGTCCAAAACATGTTCGAACCAACTTTCAAACCCGACTCAACAGCAATTTCTTCAGCAAGTTCCCTGAATTCAGTCTCAACATTTATAGTTTTAATATTATAAACAGGCAACAAGGGAACTGTCACCGCAACCAGGATAATTATGATTGGAATAAGCCAGAAATATTTCTTTTGTAGTTTCATAAATGGATTATACCACAGGCCTATATGCATATGACAAAACGAATTATCAGGTTATCTGTCACGTTGCTTGATGCACTGCACCATAATCTGGTTTTTGTTCATCCAATGAAAAAAGACTTCTGACGAAGTCTAGTGGTGCGGGAACAACTTTTTTTCTGTAACACATTATACTGTCGTGTCGTTCCTCGGCTTCGTCTGCGGTACAACACTTGCGTATAATGTTACAGACTTTGTTTTGTTGTTCATCCCGCAATGAAAAAAGACTTCTGACGAAGTCTAATAGTGCGGGAACAACTTTTTTCTCTGTAACACATTATACTGTCGTGTCGTTCCTCGGCTTCGCCTGCGGTACAACACTTGCGTATAATGCTACAGACTTTGTTTTGTTGTTCATCCCGCAA
>Ga0233412_10000786_pt1 | contig 17708 bp, 20 predicted proteins | sample Na_anoxic_4_MG_FD_180667 | JGI IMG/M metagenome (GOLD analysis project Ga0233412, IMG submission 180667) | Seawater microbial communities from Saanich Inlet, British Columbia, Canada - Na_anoxic_4_MG | ecosystem: Environmental > Aquatic > Marine > Inlet | place: Canada: British Columbia...
AAAGTTTTCTGATGACCGTTATCTATGTGGTAGCGCCGGTCACCACAGACAGCTTGAGCAAGGATATACATTTTATCTTTTGAATACTACAGATTTCAAACTTGAAGAATATTCACTGCCGAATGAGCTTTATAACCAGGACTTAACCAGAATTTACTTTACTAATGCGCCTGGAATATTTGTTACTACTACGGATGAAAAGGTTGATGTGTGGAATTTGAATTTTGGTAAGTTTGTTAAACACTTATGTGATAATCCCGGTTTCTATAAAGCGATTGTGCAAGATGATAATATTTACATGATATGTGAAAAAGAGATCATAATTGTATCAATCGGAGTATTATAATGCTTCTGGGTATCAATTGATGACGAAAGGATATTTATGACTCCTTACGAAAGAGTTGTCCGCAGAATAAATGGATTGACTGTAGATAAGATTCCGAATTTGAATATAGTAATGATGTTTGCAGCAAAAGAAATTGGTGTTAGTTATAGTGAATATGCAACAGATTACAGAAAATTGGTTGAAGGCAATATATTATGTGCTGAAAAATATGGTATTGACTGTGTTTGCGCCGTATCCGACCCCATGCGAGAGGCGGCAGCATTTGGTGCCGATGTTATTTTCCCACCGGATGGCGTTCCCACATGCAAAGACCATCTTCTGTCCGGCAAACCGGATCTTAACAGACTTATTGATTTTAATGTTTTCACTAGCCCCAGAACACTTGACCGAATAATGGCGATTGAATTGTTTCACCTCAAAGCAGGGGATAAGTATCCTATTATTGGTTGGGTTGAAGGTGTTTTGGCCGAATCCTGTGACCTCAGGGGAATTAATAATCTGATGTTGGACCTGGCAATGGATGAAGACTATCTTCCCGAATTATTCGAAATAGTTTTTCGAAAAGCATGTGAATTTTCAAAGGCGCAGATTGACGCCGGCGCACACATAGTTGGAATAGGGAATGCTGCAGCATCACTGATAGGTCCAATGTTGTATGAAAAATATGCCCTTGAATATGACAAAAGGCTTATCGCTTATATTAAAAGCCTTGGAGCAAAAACAAAACTTCACATCTGCGGGAATATAACCCCTCTTCTGCCATTAATAAAAACACTGGGAGCAGATATTCTTGACATAGATTCAATGGTGGATTTTTCACTGGCTGTAGAAATATTTAGGAACACTTGTACTTCTGTAAATGGTAATCTGGAACCTGTTGGAGCCTTTTTATATGGTAACCCTATTAGTATTTATGAATTAACCCGCCGGTTGGTAAATAAATGCGATGCCAATTCTATAATTTCAGCAGGTTGTGAAATTCCCCGGGATACTCCGTTGGATAATATGCTTTCTATGAATAAGGCACTAAATTTATTTGATTAATTTCTCTGCTAACTACGTTGTTGCTAAAATAAACTTTGTTCAATTATTCTTATTAAGTCTTCCATCTCTTAAGGTTAGGAAATGATTCTTGCATGGCTTTTCTGTCATACTCTTCATTTAGATAGGGATTTCCGTTTGATACATATGAAACACACATCTCAATAAACTCTGTTATTGTTTCATTGCTGGTAAAAGTTCCGTTCTAATATAATAAATCACAAATAACACTATGCGTCCTTTCTAACACAGTGCTTTTTTCAGATGGATATATCATTAATATTCTTTCAGAGCTTCAAACATAGCAATAATATTATCAAGAGGTGTTTCCGGCATAATTGAATGGCTGGTGCCGCCGATATATCCGCCGTTGAATCCTCCCAATAATTTAACAAGCTGGTGAATCTCGTTTTTTACATCACCGGTGCTTCCGATGGCAAGTGTTCCCTGAACATCAATTCCTCCATAGAAACAGAGGTGACCCCCGAATTTATCTGACAGTTCTTTGATGTCCATTGCCTGTGGTTGTACGGGATTTAATACATTGAGTCCGATATCAATTAAATCAGGAAGTATGGCAGTAACATTTCCGCACAAATGCATAAAAACATGCATGTGATTGTCCCAAACTTTCTGAAAAAGCTTTTTATAAGCAGGTTTATAAAATCTTCGCCAGTCGTCGGGATTCATTAGCAGTGCTCGTTGACTTCCCCAATCATCTGAAAAATAGACAGCATCTGCCTTTAGATTGCTCCATTCATCTATTTGTTTCAGGTTAAACTCAACTACTTTTTCTTGAAGACTTAAAAAATTCTTTTCATCAAGATAAGGATCCATAAGCATATTGTTAAATCCTCTTAACATCCAAAGTCTTTCAAATAAAGTAAACCAGACTGTTCCGACAGTATATTTGTCAGTATTGCTTTCAAACCAAAACCGCGCAGAATCGAACCACTCGCTAATTCCGGCTTTCGGAAATATGTAATTTCCCAACAGGTTATATCCGCCTTCAAGGGGATGTGAGGTTGTTCTTGCTCCATGTCCATCATCTAACCAGCCGACATCCCACTCATCTTTCCATTTTTTAATATTGTTTTGGTCGGATTCTTCCTCTGTTTTAGGTTCATGGTATCCGCGGACTATCATGTCAACAGGTATCTCCTGTATCAGTTCTTTGATTTTCATTTCTTTGGTTGTATTCTTTTCTATAAGCCAGTCGAAATTCACTTCTATATGAACGGGTAAATAAGCAGGTTTTTTAAAAGTTATCGCTCTTAAAAGATTTTCTCTTCCTTTAATCATATGTTTAGCCTCCTGAATTTCAAACTACTAAAATTATATTATTATGCTACGCAACATCTATAATGAGTAATAATATATGCAGCTTATTACCTCTGCATCTATATCGCCTTTTTCAAGCGCTTTCTTAATATCAGGATTTAGTCCATTAAGATTGGGGTTAATTTCATGTGTATAGTCAAGTACTACTCTGCAGGATTGATTAAATGATATTTTATCATTGTCTCGGCATCTGATAAGACTGATTTTTGCTCCTTGGTTTTTCAACGTTTCCTTCTTGATTATAGCCTGATAGAAATCGCTTTCAATCTGATGGAATCCCCAGGAGTATCCATAACAATCCTCTGTACCCAAGTATTCAAGAGACGGGTGTGATTCGCCATCAATATAAAATTCATTATTGCCTTCACATAAAACAGCTCCATCTTTACACAGTACATCATCATGTGCCAATTGCAGCCAACTTGCAACAATGCTTCCTTTTTGTCTGATATCAGCTAATTGGATTCTTTCCTGCGGAACATTAACACAACCATTAACATAAGCAACTCTAAGATAACCCAAATCTTTTGGAAAAGATTTTAATAAGTCATATTGCACATCCGCCAAACCATTCAAAGATATCTCTGTCGGATTTTCTATTTCTATCTTTATATGTTTTCTAAACGGAATCAGCAGCCTGCAATTGTTTGCCCGATGAACTTTTGAGAAATAAATAGTTGAGAAATAATTACTGTCACCTTGAATATCACCAAAAAAATCATAGAAAGGGATTTCAATAGCTGGTGTACTGTTGTTGTCATACCAAATTCTGAGCATGATGTCTTTTATGTACTTGGAATCCCAGTTCCATATTTCTCCAATTAAACGCGGAGACATACGAGTAGTATGAATACTGGTAACCACTCCGGGACCTTCTGCATCCAGTAATACAACTTTACTCTTTGGATGTAACTGAGGTGTATTGGGATACTTGTCATTTGCCCATAAAGAAGGTTTTTGTTTTGTGGTTTTATTGATATTGATTCTTGCAATTTGATAATCAGTCATATACTTACCTGCAATTTTACTTTATTACAACTTAGTACATTTTATCAGAGATATATGGTGAAAACCAATGGTAATTAAGATGATATAAAACATTTTTCAGTGAGCTATAAGTAATATGGTAAAATATATATCGGAATAGTATAAGTGAGAAATCATGTTAAAAAGTGTTTTTCAAAAGGCTGCCCTACGGCTATATGAGTTTTGTGAATACCCGTCAGTGCGGTATAAAATCATGTTTCATCTGTTAGACAAACCTTATGATGATGAGGACCTTACCAAGCTTCGTCCAGAATTTCTTGCCAGTGATATTGTAGAAGAACTCTATCATGAACAAGACATTTATGGTGGATGGGATAGGTTCCAGTCAAAAGATTATTCGCAAAAAGAAAAGTTTCCAACTTCGGTAATCGCAATTAACCGTTGTCTTTATATTGGTCTGACTATGGATGACCGGAATATTTTATTTAATGCTTATGAATATCTGAAGGATTTCTTAAAAGGTACCGCCCGTGAAAAATTCCGTTATAGCAATGAGCGGGTAGCTCCATGGAATAATGCGACTTTCTGCAAAATGATTGAAACCATTGAACCATATAATAAGCTTTGTGACATTACATATAACAAGTGGCTTTACATTGCACACCGCACCTTTGACAGTGGTGAATATTCGTATGAACGAGAACGAGAAGCACAGCACGAAGTGTTTGGAACGCGGGAAAAACGGCTTGTATACATGCAGACTGAATTGCTTTTAACACGTCGTAATCAGCTTCATCCTGAGCTGGAAGAATGCATGCTTCGTCATTATGGTGAACAAGGCTATAATAACGGGTATTTCTGGCATTATCCTCTTACAAGTTTTCCGGAGAATTTTGTTTATAACAAGACACGACGAAGAATGTACACACTTAACTATATTAATCAATTTAAAGGTTCTTCCTTATTTCTTGAGGATTCAATAAACTGGCTGTTGGAAAATCAAAATGCTGATGGTTTATGGGATTGGGGTACACAAATTAAAGACCCATGGGGTTATTTTGGTTATTTTTCAACTACCCGTAACTATCGATACAATTGTACTGTTGACTGCACAATGGAAATTCTGAATTTCCTGAAAAAATATATCGATAACAATACAGAATAATTGTCATATTGACACCGGATATAAAGCAAATAAACTTTTATGGCTAGGAGGAATTATGTATACATTAAAAGAAATTTCTGAACTTGGGTATAAGTTACTGGAGATGGAACCAAGCGTTGTTCAAAAGTATAAAGTTTTAAAGGATTTTGTAGGTGTTGATCGGAATTCTTCGGAATTTATTGAGGCCAAAAACGAATTTTATAATTCAGAACAATACATTGAGCTGGAAGCAGCCAGAGAAGAGCATGGCATGTGGGGACAGTACCACACAGAAAAGACTAAAATTAGAAGGATTTTTAAAACTACAGAAGTTGCTATGAGGCGATGCCAAAGCCTAGGGCTTGATTTGGAAGATCAGATAATAAGGACATTACTTGAATCAATAATTGGAATGTTTACAGGTAAAGTCCCATGGCCTGATAGTATGGAAGTGACCAATGCATGGATGAATATGGGTTTTCGGTGGCCGTTATTTGGGGGAATCGCTACGTTAGATAAAAATAATCCAATTTTAGATAAACCCTGGAGTACTGTAGCAGAGCTGGTCACGGGTAGCTTTAAATCAGGTGAGTTTAGGCAGCAGGATCATGATGAAACATTTATGAAACTAGCAGTAAATGAACTTACAAATGCACAGAAAAAGAGGCTTTCGGCAATTCAATTCATAGGTACAGGTGGTTGGCCGTTGATGGTCGGAGCCACAAAAAACGATTTGCATTACAAGATTGAGAAATTGTACATTGACTGGTTGATTAATAAACCGGAGGGCATTTATGGAAGAAGTCCCTACCCTTATAAAAATATGCCTGATATTTTTGAAAGTGATTTTATGGGTTACATGAGAGTTCAAACATTGCTGGCTCCATTTAAGGCATGGAAAGATGGATACGGAGAAGAGGTATTAGATAGCCTTAGGAATGCAGCGGATGATGATGGATTATGGTATCCGGGAAGGGGAACAAAATCATTATATGTTCTCAAGAGTTATAATATGCACCAGCTAGCGGATAATTGGAGACGCCCTGAAGCGGCTAAGATTGATTTCTCGATATTTATCTTGAATTTTATAAAGAAAACACTGTGAACTCTTCATTAAGCCTAGGGCCAGTTTAACCGTTAAAAGTTATAAACTTATTTTCTTCATAATTTTTTTATTTAATTTATTAAAAATTTTGCAGGAGAATAAACTCCTCTCATTATAATCTTTTAGGAATTTTTTTGAGAAGCATTTTCTATTTTCACAAACACCGCCAAAGAGTAAAAGTTCAATGCTTCTTTCCAGAAGCTGATATAATGCGAGTTGCTTCTTAGTGGATTTTTGGAAAACATTACTCATAAAATGTGTAATGAAATTTTCATGTTTTAAGAAAAAAGCATCAAGGGGTTCTCTTACAGAAAGTTGATTGTATGGCGTGTCATGATGATTTTCTAAATCCTCTTTGATATCCTGCAAATCATCTGCTAACTGGAGTATTATGCCGTAGCCGTAAGAGAAGGAAGCTTCGGCTTCGCTGAGTTCACCCCTGACAAGATATGCATCGGCTAGAACAGAAGCCCCACCTTTATAAAATGTATAGTGTAGCAAATCAGTGTCATTTAAGTTATTTGACTCATGTTGCTCAAGGCTTTTTTTCTGTCCATCCAGAATCGTAAGTAAACCCATGAAAACATTTGGGTATTTATTCCGTGGAAAGTCAGATTCGATTAAATCAATCATGCTGAAAATTCTTTTCTCTTCGTCATTAGCTGGTTGATCAGTATTATTGTTGATTTTCTGGTAAAACCTTTCATTGAATGATTTTTTTTCTTTTATAGAGATAAGAGGGTTATCAAGGTAATTATCTGTTAGTGGATAAAGCATGCTATAGGCGAACATAGCATCAGTAAGTTTTACTTCTTCTCCCATATATATCTGAAGTGCAACAATAACCCAAATATTTCTCAGTGCTTGGAAAATATCATCAAAGGATATACCCTCTATTAGTTCCTTTGCTTTATTAATAAATTTGTAAGTGACCTCATAATAACCTTCCTTATCAAGAAGCTGACAAACCCATTCTTCAACCTTTAAGGTGTTAATCATAAAGAATATCACCTTTTCCTTTATGACACTTTGGTTCTCAGTAGTTTTTAAATCTGAAAGCTGATTGTCCTGATCCAGCCACTTAAGAAATGTTCTTTTTAACAGGAGTAAATTGCTGTCATTTTCTTTTTGGTTCAATTGCTTCGTGCGTGGGATTTTATCTGCTGATATTTGATTCCAGCATTCAATATTTTTGTCCAGCAATTCGGGGAAAATATACTTTTTACTCATGTTAGCCCAACCTATAAAATCATACTGATAATATTATATCATTGAAAGAATTACTCTGTATCAGGTTTAATCATATCGTTTGTTTTATGATGTTAAATAATTATAGTATACTGTCTATAACCTTAGTAATATGAAGTAGTATTAATAGCATCAATAAGGACATTTGATGTTATAGGAGGTTCATTATGTCAAAGTATCCACAATTCTCACTGGCTTTTAACTTAGGTAGTAGCAACGAAGAAAGGATTGAAGGTTTTGAATTCTATCAAAAAGTTTTCAACGCTAAAAAACTCTCCGAGTCAGTTCCGCCTGATGGATGGGACATCCATATAATGATGGAAATCAATGGATTTGAAATTTTACTCGGACCAGGTGAAAAAGAAGTCTTCAACAATATGGTTTGTTGTCAACTTAAATATGATAATGAAGATGATTTACGCAAGGCATATGATTTATTAATACAAGAAGGTAAAGATTATTCAATTGGTTCATATCCGTGGGCAAAAGTTGGTGCATATGTGAAAGACAAATATGGCATCGGATGGTGGCTCCATATTTAGTCTTTCATTAAATGAATGGTCAAAGTTAGAACATGGCCTTGGAGAGCTAAATCATTTATCTTCGCTGGTCAAGATGGTAAGTTGATTGTTTTTTGAATTTTATCTAAAGGAGGAATAAACATGCTTGTACCACATTTGCATTTTAACGGTTTTTGTGAAGATGCTATACAACTTTATGAAAAAGCATTTAATACGAAGGTTGATTCCATTTTATTTAGCAAAGACATTAGTGGTGATCCTGACGATTCAGGAATAGGCCATGCGGAAATGCATATACATGGACAGCGTGTTATGATGAATGACCGCTTTGGAAACAAAGGCAACCAGACTGACGTATCAATACAAATGGTCTTGATTTTTAGTACCAAAGAACGACTGTTGGAAAGTTATGGCTTAATTAGAGAGGGCATTACAATTATCGACCCATTGCAGAAGGTGTTTTATAGCCCTCTTGTAACAGTTTTCATAGATAAATTCGGAATACAGTGGTGTTTTATGGTTGATGAAAATGTTGAGGGATAAAAGGGTTTATAGCCATCTTTAGCCTATGTCTGTGACAGTATACCTGATAGGATATTTATATTACTTTTGCTTAGGAAGGAAAATGAGATTAATTCATTTTAGAAATATCACAGAAGAACAGTATAACGAATATATAGATGAGTGGGAGAAGGCTAAAGAGACGATTGTTCCGCAGGTGTCTGGGAGAAGAGGATTAACTTATAGTCAATTACAGAACCAATGGTCAATGCAGGAGATATCACCAGTATTACCGCAAAAACATGTTAGAGCTACATTGTTTTTCCTCATAAATGAAAGCAATCAAATTTTAGGCTCAATTCACCTTCGATATAGATTAACTGATGTTCAGATTAATGCAGGATTAAGTCATGTTGGAGCAGGTATAAAGCCGTCTGAAAGAAATAAAGGGTATGGCACATTAATGCTTAGACTATTATTAGATTCTCTGAATAAAGATGAGGTGGATAGTAAAATTATAGTGACTGTCCGTGAAAGCAATGTCTTTTCCATTAAAACTATTGAAAAAAATGGAGGGATCATGGAAGGTACTTTCGTTGAAGATGGGTATAAGTCCAGACGTTACTCAGTGGCTATTTAGTTTGTAGCTGAAAATATTGATATGAGATACATATGAAATTTAACGGAATAAAGCGACAGTTAAGCAATGGAAGTGTATAACTTAGATTTATAAGTTATTTAAAGAGGTGAGTTAAAGATATACTTAAATCGGTTTATTAGGCAATATAGAGCATCTATTAGTTAATAATTTACTGAATATTCAGTGGGGTGATAGCATGACTAAAGAACAAGCTTATGAAGTGCTTGGTTTAGACTCTTCGGCAACTGACACTCAAATAAAGCGGAAATATGCTAATTGTGCAAGAAGAGCTAAATTTGATTCTTCTTTCGATATGAATTCAGCAACAGAGGCTTTTGATCTGATAATGGGTTATAGCTGGGGAAATTTCAGCCCCGATCCAAGGTATACTCAAAAAGGTTTCAATATTAAAAAAGCCGAGAGTTTCTTCTATCTACACACCAGGGCACTTATTTATAGTATAGCCGTTTTTCTCGTTTTAATAAGCACGGTTATAGTCTTTTTTGCTACTAAAGTGAACAGTGATTATTCTCTAACTGTGATAGGTTCTTCAATCATTAAAAACCAGGAAGTAATTCATGATTATTATGAAGAACTCCTTGATGTTGATGAGGTATTATGTAGCAATTATACTATTGGAGATTTTTCTGATAATGAAGTATCACTTGCTGGGTATTGGTGGCTTTACCAAGATTTGGCTGGCGGGGATTCTAATATATTTATTCTGCCTGTAGAGGTAGCTAAAATGCTTTCTTCCGAAGGGGCGGTAAAAGACTTATCGCCGTTTCTCGATAATCTTGGAGTATCTGAAGCAAGCCCAAACATAGTATGGTGGGAAGATGAAGATGGAAATAATATTGCTGCTGCTTACTATTTTAACGAGTCTGATATTCTAAATCAAAGTTATGCAGGAAAAATTCCTGATTGCTTCAGCATTCCATATAGAATGGATGTTGATGAAATGTCAATGTTGGTTATGAAGGATTTCGTTAAAAACGGCAACTAAAAGTTAAGGAGAGTGTATGTTACATTTAAGTAAAAGCAAGACAGTGAAATGGTTAAGTTTACTATTTGTATTGGCTACCTTAATAGGCTTATTTGTAGTTTATGCGAGTATTCAAGCTAAATCCAATCAAAAAAACAAAAGTTTTATTGATAATAGACAAGGAGAGGCTCCCCAGGATGGGTTATATCTTTCTCCCGTAAGAATAGGCTTCTTCTGGGGATACATTAATCAAAATGGGCAAATTGAAATTGAACCTCAATATCTGGCAGCAGAAGATTTTTCTGACAATCTGGCACTTGTTTCAACTGAGAATGGGCACAAATATATTGATAAAACTGGTTCTGTAGCCTTTGAATTAACTATTGAAAACGGAAAGTCTTTTTCAGAAGGATTAGCAAGTATCAAAAAGAATAGCAAATGGGGCTATATTGACCTAAACGGTAATATTGTGATTGAACCAAAGTTTAATATTGCAGAGCCATTTTCAGAAGGGTTGGCAGTTGTTTCGGAAAACGGTATAAAGAGTGGATATATTGATATAAAAGGAACATATGTAATTGAACCGAAGTATGACATGGCCTTATCATTTTCAGATGGGATGGCTTTTGTATATCCTAATTCGGAGGGGGCTGATCTAAATAATAAAAAGGCATATATAGGACGTGACGGAAATGTTGTTTTTCAGCCAACCTTAAAGGGATATAATTATGACTTGTTTTCAGAAGGATTGGCAATGATATATAATCGAGATAATTTACGGTATGGTTATATGAATAAAAAAGGTGAAATAGTGATTGAAACTCAGTTTGAAAAGACCATGCACTTTTCTGAGGGGTTAGCAGCAGTTCAGGATAATAACTTATGCCATTTCATTGATATCAATGGGAATATAATTATTTCAGACATAAATTTTGATTATACTAAGAGTTTTTCTGAGGGTATGGCAGCGGTGTTAGTAAATAAAAGCTGGGGATTTATAGATAAACAAGGAAAATTACTGATTGATTTTGAATTGCAGGAGGTTGGGAATTTCTCTAAAGTTGAATAATAGTAAATAAATAGATTATACTTACATAAAAAAACAAAATGTATTTAGTGAAAATGGGCACTCTAGGTGTCCATTTAATTTGGTGGGGAGTGAGAGGGAAGACTCCTGTCCATTGCTCCTATCCCTATTCTTTGTTATCATTAATCTAAGTTAATTTGAAGAAGGTCTGTATGTACAAGGTGTTCAATGCATGATTTAATGTGCTACTAAAGGGGCTCTTTTCTGGTGAATTTACGCTCTTTAGAGTACTGTTTCTTGTTAAAATTATTGAAGGGAGTTCAAAAGTGAAGGCAATTGTTTTTGAAAAATATGGTCCTCCGGAGGTTCTTCATCTAGAAGAGATAGATAAACCGAAACCAAAAGATGATGAGATATTGGTGAAGGTTATGGCGACCTCTGTATCTGCAGGAGATTGGAGAATGAGAAAACCATCTCCAATGCTTGCAAGATTATATAACGGGCTTTTTAAACCAAAAAAAATTAAAATTCTTGGGTTTGAACTGTCAGGAATTATTGAAGAAATTGGTGTTTCTGTTAAAAGATTTAAAGTAGGCGACAGAGTATTTTCTTACCTGGGTTTTAAATTCGGAGGATATGCAGAATATAAGTGCATAAATGAAAATTCATTTGTTTCTTTGATGCCAAATAATTTAAGCTTTGAAGAGGCTGCTGTAGTCCCAACCAGCTCTATAACTGCTCTTTCATTCATAAGGGATAAAGCTAAAGTTAAGAGTGGGCAAAATACACTGATCTACGGAGCATCCGGTAGTGTTGGAACTTATGCTTTGCAGCTTGCGAAATTCTACGGCGCAAAAGTAACCGCAGTATGCAGCACAGCAAATTTAGCTATGGTTAAGTCTATAGGTGCTGACAAGGTAATTGACTATAAAACGCAGAATTTTACTGATACTGAGGAGAAGTATGATTTGGTTTTTGACGCAGTTAATAAAACATCAAAAAAAGTATGTGCAGCAATTCTTAATAAGAGTGGAAGGTATGTATCTGTTCATGATTCAACACCGAAAATCTTTCCCGAACACTTAGAGTTTATAAAATCACTTATTGAAGATGAAAAGCTAAAACCTGTAATTGATCAAGTATATAATATGAATGAAATAGTTGAAGCTCATAAGTATGTTGAACGTGGGCATAAAAAAGGAAATGTAGCAGTAATAATAAGTCATACTGTCTAGGGAGAGTTACATGAAAAAGGTTATATGGACGAAATATGGTGGTCCAGGTGTATTAAAGATGGGCGAGGCTGAAAAACCGTCTCCTAAAGATAAAGAAATTCTAATTCAAGTTATAGCCACCTCGGTAACACTGGGTGATTGTGAAATGAGAAACCTTTCTTTGCCACTGGCTTTTAAAATTCCACTTAGACTGGTATTCGGTGTTATTAAACCAAGGGGTTTGACACTTGGTCAAGAATTTTCAGGTATAGTTGAAGCCATTGGTAAGGATGTAACAAAATTTAAAATAGGTGATGAAATTTTTGGGCAAACAGGAGTTACTATGGGGGCCTATTCTCAGTACATGACACAGGCTGAAAAAGGTATTATGTCAAAAAAACCAGGTGCTATTAGTTTTGAACAGGCTGCATGTGTCCCATTGGGTGGGCTGGAATCTCAATACTTTATAAAACAATCAGGTCTTGGTAAAAGCAGTAAAGTTTTAGTCATAGGTGCCGGTGGCAGCATAGGGACAATGGGGATACAACTTTTAAAGCTTTTAGGGGCAGAGGTTACGGGAGTTGATATTGCGGAAAAGTTTGAAGCAATAAAAGAGGCAGGGGCAGATTACGTAATTGATTATACCAAGCAAGATTACATGAGTAGTGGGAAAATATATGATGGTATTTTGGATGTTGTCGGTAAGACACCGCTAAAGAAGGGTCTGGCAATTCTGAATAATGATGGAGTTTACATGCATGCAAATCCAAAGATATCACATATGTTGTTTAGAAAAATTTTAAGTGGCTCAGGGAATAAAAAGATATTGGTAAAAATTGATGAGGAGAGTCAGAACGACTTGGACTATTTATGTGAGCTATTGAATGATGGAAAAATTAGGCCTATTATAGATAAAGTTATGTCCTTGGATAACATTGTTGATGCACACAAATATGTGGAAGCTGGTAAAAAAAGAGGAAACCTTGTGATAAAGGTTGATTATATATAAGAGAAAAGGTTTCTGGCCGCTGCACTCATCTTACTTCTCTCTATAATGGTATTTATCTGTATGAGGGGCGAGGGGGATGCCTTCGGTCTGAGTAATTCTCGCTATATAGTTTGATATCCAAAAACTTCTGTTATAAAATTATTTAATATTATGCGACCACCTAAAAAGAATACTAATTGGAGGTTACAGTTAATATGGAGAAGAACCAAAACATAGAATGGTTAATTAACACATCAGGACCGATTCTACGATACCGTACAAAAAAAGAGTTGCATCATTTTGCCACTCAAAAAGAAAGCGAAGATGCTGTTCAAGAATTGTTGAATTGTTCCGAGGTAAAGAAATGGCGAAAATTACTTCAAGAAAGCAGTCATCTCCACGGTTCTGATAGTTATGCTTTTGAGAATAGCCTGGCGAAGTTGGCGGCATATGGAATAAGGGCAAACATGGCAGATTTTTCCGATATTATTCGTTTGATATATTCTAAACTCACCATTGGTCAAAAGGATAGCTTAATTGTATATCCACATTTCATTTCAATTATGTATACAGAAGATATTGGCATTTCTGCCTATGCACAAAAACGGTTAGATACATTATATGATTATGCAAAAAAATCTTATAACAGTTTTTCCAGTAGTGATGATGCCACTGATTTGTTGTTATCGAAAAAAGAAAAAAAAGAGCTGCATATATCGAGTCACTGGAAAGACAAACACGTTTTAAAGCCAGAAATCACATTACTTTTACCAAACTGTTACGATTTTTATTTGTTCGCATATATGAGCGGTCATGAAAAGAAAAGGAATACAATATTAAAATTTGTTAATACTCCAAAATTTCAGCGGCTGTGTGAATTGCGAGAATTTGAAAGAGCATATGGCTGGGATTCGCAGAAAAACTTCTGCTGGAGCACATGGGAAATGCCATATTTTCACGGTTACAATGGTTTCGATACAGGTAAGTTTTCACCAAACAAATTCATGTTATATCTCGACCTCACTTCACAGTATCCAATTGCAAGAGAGATTGAATGGTATAAAAGAGGCATAGAACACCTGGAGTGTTTTAAGACTAAAGACGGACATTATAAATTCCCGTCAAAATACCTTTTAGAGCGTGCCAATGGATATTATCTTTACACAGGAGCACGATTGCGGTTAGGGGAAGTTGGCAAAGCTGCTCTGGAGATTGAATCTACCTTTAGAATGGAGTTAATGAAAAAGAGGTTGAGTGTTTAATAACCTATTGGTGTGGAATCTAGATTTAAGTGTTCGTTCCTGTGCGCGGTCTTACTCCTACTATAATTGCCTATAACAGCATTCCTGTAATGAAGATTACCGACGGTTTAAGAAGTTTACATAGGGAGTATGGTTTGATATGCTTAGGAAAAGATATAGCTGTGAGGACATCACATGAAATACTCAGAAATAATTAGTACTATTGAGTCGATTCATTTTGAGAATAATGATATTATTAAATTTGTAGAATCATTTAACGCTCATAATTTAAAAGAGGAAATAAGATTTGCAAAGGCACATAAAAGATATAAGTGTAAGTTTTCAACTCGTAAGCCAATAAGGGCATTGTACACTTTGGACTTTAATGATTCTGATTGGTTTATCAAGGTAAATTTATTCACTATCCACAGATATATAGATAAGGTATACAATATGTCAAAAAATATTCAGGACATTATTTTGAGTGGATACGATTGCAAGGATTGTTCTCCAAACTGTAAAGGTGGAGTTAAGTTTAAGTATAACAATGTAGCATACGATAAGTGCATAGGAGTGAATTTCAACTTTAAAAACCTTTCTTCAAATGAATGGAATGATGTAATTATATTGGCAAAAAAGGAAATTGAAGCAAGAACAAATAAAGCCTAGATCAATCCATTATGTATTTGTCCAATTTTAGGAAAGAATAGGTTTCCTTCATCTCCCTTATAATAGCAGGTTTATATATTAAGGAAGATTGTCTCAGCTACTGAATTCGCATCTTTTTATGGATAACAGGAGGAAGATATGTGCAAAGAAATATCCGAAATGACTATAGAGGAATTGTGGGAGTTGTTTCCAATTGTTCTAGATAGTCATAAACCTGAATACATTAACTGGTATTTAATTGAAGAGAATAAAATACGTGACCTAATTAGTGAGTCAGATATTTATCGGATAAGTCATGTTGGCAGCACTGCTGTTGATGGGCTTATTGCTAAGCCGGCTATTGATATTCTTCTAGAATTAGAGGTGTTGAGTGATGTTGCAGCAATTATTGAAAAGCTTGACAAGAGTGGATGGGGATTTATGGATTCAAAAGATGAACCTTATTTGCCGAGAAGTCTTTGTAAAGGATACACAAAATATGGGTTTGCGGAGAAAGTATATCATCTTCATATTAGATATGCTGGGGATTGGGATGAATTGTATTTCCGTGACTATCTGAGAGAAAATTCAGATGTAGCTGAAGAATATGGAAGGCTAAAGGAAAGTCTTATAAGTGAATATAGAAACAATCGGGACGGCTACACAAACGCTAAGACTAAATTTATTATACATTACACGAAGTTTGCAAGAAAAAAGTATGGCGAAAAGTATAATTTGTAAAGATACATCATGAAGAGAGAGAAGATGTGTCTTCGGCCAGAACAATTATAACCATATAGTTTGATATCCAAAATCTTCTGTTATAAAATTAATTAATTATTATGTGACCAAATGCCATTCCGAGTCGTTCACAAGATGAAAGGTATGAATGCATGGAATCATCTCAACAAGATTATGATATTTTTATAGAAAAATATAAGCTGTATGGAAATATGCTTTACAGACTCTCTATGGTCTATTTATATAACCATATGGACTGTGAAGATGTTTTACAAGATGCTTTTATTAAGCTTTTATATAATTCACCAGAGTTTAACAATGAGGAACATGAAAGACGTTGGTTGCTCAGAGTATGCATAAACTGCTGTAAAGATAAGATAAAGGATAAATGGAGAAAAGAAAAACTTCCATTGGATGAAAACATATATTTTACAAAGGTAGTGGAGGATTATCATTTGCCTGAAACTATAATGGGTTTACCAAATAAAATTAAAGCACCATTGCACCTTTATTATTATGAAGGTTATATGGTTAGTGAAATTTCGGAAATCTTGGGAATTAGCAACTCGGCAGTAAAAATGAGACTTAAAAGAGGTAGAGAGAGATTAAAGTTGGAGCTTGAAGATAATGGATATTAAGGATAATAAATACAAACGAATGATAGATGAGATACCCATTAAAGAAGAGTTAGTAAGTCTTATTGGTTCTCAAGTACTGCAATATAAAGAAAAAGAAGCCAGGATACAAGAAGAAAAGAAAAAACGCTTACGGATTATTAACAGAACTATTTTAATAATCTCTATCTTGGTTATTGTTGCATCAGTTCTAACCGTTGTTATTTCAAACAAGGGATTTGGTTCGCCAGGAAAGGTAGTTATACGATATATAAGTGCCATGGAATACCCTCAAATAAAAAACCCAGAGCAATTCGTAGTCACAGGATATGATATTTATCAGGATTCTGATGATATTAGAAAAACTAAAAATCCTAATGTTTCTAAAGGGATTATAAATCCCGAGAATAAGAACATCAGCACAGTCGTTGTTAAGGTAAGGACTTTGAAAGCAGTGGATGTTGAGACAAACTGGTTTGCTATGGGCGAATACGAAATATTATACAAGCTGGTAAAAATTGATGGTAGATGGTATATAGCTGAAAGAGAGAAAGGGCCTTTTAAATTTTTAAATCAAGATTGACATATAAAACTAAATAAAAGTGACTAAATACTACATGCTGTGTTTTTTTAATTATTTGCACCAGAGACCATAATAGTATATATACTGGTATAAGAGTACAGTTATATGAATGCTGCTATTCGACACTCATCATAAAAAATCATATATAATACTAGTAAGCTGTGAGGAAATGAAGGAAATGCTGATGTACCATATGGTTGTTGAGCAAACATATAAATATAAAAAGAGAATGTACTATGATGCAGAAAGTAATACTTTTAAAGAAAAAGCTTATGACAGCCTTTCGCATTTAAGGGGATTTAAACAACCTTATCCTTATGGTTGGATTAAGGAAACGGGTACACCTCCTGGAAAGCATTGTGATGTTATATTAATGTCTATTAAAGAATACGAGTTGGGCGATGAAATCCCGATAAATATAATAGGAATTTTCGCAAGAAATGATGGAGATCACAAATTCATTGCAGTTGAAGAAGATCGAAGTATCCAGACCTATTCTCAATTATCGGACAAAGAAAAAGCTGAGCTACATAGGCTATACCCAAGAATAGACAAGGGAGAGGGCTGGTTTGATAAAGAAAGAGCATTTCAATATTTGGAAGAGCCAGCAAGACCAAAGTAGTATGTGTTTAGCAGAAATTTAGTACAGTTTCTTTATATGATGAAATAAAAATGAGCACTATTTCAGTGCTCGTTTCATATGTGACGGAGAGACAGGGCTTCGAACCCTGGTAGGGGTAAGCTTGAACAAGAGTTTCAGATATGAACTTCAAATAGTAAGTAGGGCTTAGAA